>Ga0208872_1000294_pt1 | contig 41514 bp, 38 predicted proteins | sample CryBogCBH12Aug08_FD_185508 | JGI IMG/M metagenome (GOLD analysis project Ga0208872, IMG submission 185508) | Freshwater microbial communities from Crystal Bog, Wisconsin, USA - CBH12Aug08 (SPAdes) | ecosystem: Environmental > Aquatic > Freshwater > Lake | place: Crystal Bog, Wisconsin, USA...
AACCGAGATGGCCGCTGGTTCACCACGAGACAAATGGCCTCTTGGACGAGGATTCGATCGCTACTACGGGTTTCTCGGAGGCGAGACGGACCAGTTCCATCCGGAGCTCGTCAGCGACAACACGCCCGTATCGCCGCCGCGAACTCCCGAAGAGGGATACCACCTCACGGAAGACTTGGTCGATCACGCCGTACGCTTTGTATCCGACCTCCGAGGTGCCGACCCGGAACAGCCCTTCTTCTTGTGGTTTGCTCCCGGCGCGTGTCACGCGCCGCATCAGGCGCCCGCGGAATACATCGAGGCCTATCGCGGACATTTCGATCAGGGTTGGGATGCGTGGCGGGAAGAGGTTTTCGCCCGACAGTTGCGTTCCGGTCTGCTGCAGCCGGGAACACGGTTGTCCGATCGTCCGTCGTGGGTGCCGGCGTGGGATTCACTCTCGTCCGATGAACGTCAACTGGCCGCGCGACTCATGGAGGTCTTCGCGGGATTTGTCACCCACACCGACGCGCAAGTCGCTCGTCTGCTTGATTTCATCGAGTCGTTGGGAGAGTTGGACGACACCATCGTGGTGGTACTGAGCGACAACGGGGCCTCCGCTGAAGGCGGTGCCGGCGGATCGTTTAACGAGCAGTACTTTTTCAACTTCATTCCGGAATCACTCGAAGAGAACGTCAAGCGGATGGAGGACCTCGGGTCACCACGGGCTAACAATCACTACCCCTGGGGCTGGGCCTGGGCGGGCAATACGCCGCTGAAGCGCTTTAAGCGAGACACCCATGAAGGCGGTGTTGCTGATCCGTTCATCCTCCATTGGCCCAAAGGCGCGGCCGCGGGCGAGACGCGCCACCAGTACATCCACGCGATCGATCTTGCGCCCACTCTTTACGAACTCATCGGTGTCACACCTCCCGACGTCTTGGCTGGTGTGCCGCAGAGCGCCGTCGAAGGCGTGAGCTTCGCAGCCACTCTGACGGACGACGAAGCTCCGTCACGTCACGTCACGCAGTACTACGAAATGCTGGGTTCCCGCGCCCTCTACCACGATGGTTGGAAAGCAGTGGTCTTTCACACCCCACCTTTCATCGCGTACGACGGTACGGATACGACAGGATCCTTTGATGACGACGTGTGGGAGCTGTATCACGTCGCGGAAGATTTCTCCGAGGTGACCAACCTGGCGACGACGCATCCCGAGAGGCTCGAAGAGCTGAAGGAACTGTGGTGGCGCGAGGCCGAGCGATTCCACGTACTGCCGCTCAATAACCAACCCGGAATGTTTGGCGACCCTCGGTACCGCCGAGACCGGTACGAGTTCATTGGGCACGTCGGACCCATGGCGGAAGCAATTGCCCCAAATCTGAAAAATCGATCCTTCACTCTCGCCGCCGAATTCGTCGAGGGAAATCGTGAGCGTCTTTCGGGGGTCATTGTCGCGCACGGCGGCCACGCGGGTGGTTACGTGTTCTACGTCAAGGATGGTCGCGCGACATTCACGTACAACTTTGTGGCCACCGAAATCACCACTGTCACCGCCGACGAACCTCTACCGCGCGACGCGGTGAACGTGCGCGCTGTATTCACTCGTACTGGTCTCGGTGGAGACCTCGAACTCTTCTACGGCGACATTGCCGTTGGTCGTGCCACCATTCCCGTGACCACTCCCCTGACCTACGGAACACCCGGATTCACGGTGGGGTTCCAGCCAGCCGGTCCGATTGACAGCCGATTGACGGGTCGCGGCGAACTCGAACCGGGCGTCGTGCGGCGAGTCGTGATTGAGGCGACGGGGCGTGATCCCATCCGAGACGCACTCGTCGAAAATCGTGTGGACCTCGCCACCCAATAAGCGACGCGACGGCAGCACCATCCCCTGCTACCATTACCTATTAAATCAAGTGAAATAGTCGCTAAGGACGAGGGGGCGTTCTGATCGACGAGGAGAAGATCATGACCGCCTCCACGACCGTGGTGGAGTCATCCCGTCCGGGTGACGAAGCCGCAGTGACCGGACTCATCACCCCGCGGGTCCGACGGCAACACCAACGTCCGCTGGTGTTGACCATTTCTATACGTGGGTTGTCCGTCCTCGGTGTGTTTGTGGCCTGGTGGTTGATCGCGCGTCACGTGGCGAATCCCTCTAAGTTGCCTACTCCGCTCGAGGTGTATCACAACTACGGATATCTCTTCTCGCACGAGGATCTCTGGGGCAATCTCGGCGATTCATTGCAGCGTTCCCTCAAGGGTTTGATCATTGGTGGCTCGATCGGCTTCGCACTCGGTGCCCTCTCTGGGCTCACCGCGTTGGGCGAAGAATCAGTGGATATTCCGATGCAACTTCTTCGCTTCACTCCATTTCTGGCACTGATCCCCCTCTTCATCACGTGGTTCGGTCTGGGAGAGAAGCCCAAGATCATCCTCTTGTCGATCGCGTGCGCCACGCCCATTTATCTGAACACCGCGAACGCCATGCGCCACGTCGATCGCAAGACCTTGGAGGCGTCGCGCAGCTTTGGATTGTCGGGGCTTCGACTCATTCGCGAGGTCACTCTGCCGCTCTCTCTCCCCGGCATCTTGACGGGACTGCGATTCTCGATGGCCATTTCTGTTCTCGGATTGGTGGCCGCGGAACAGATCAACGCGAACAGCGGTATCGGCGCCATGCTGTTTAACGCGTCGGGCAATTTCGACACGCCCACGGTCTTTTGTTGTGTCGTGGTGTACATGCTGATCGGCGTATGTTTCGACCTCATCGTGGCGTTGATTTCTGCGTTGGCACTTCGTTGGCGCGCGGGGGTGGCTGCGCGATGACCACCACGGAAAGTTCGTCAATGAATTCCTCTTCGAGTCCTCTCGCCGTTCGTCTCCAGGGCGTTCGTCGTAGCTTTGGTGATTTTGTGGCCCTTGGTGGCGTCGATCTCGACATGCGCGAGGGTGAATTTGTAGCGCTCGTCGGCAAGTCGGGTAGCGGAAAGACCACCTTGCTGCGCATCTTGGCGGGACTCGACAGTCCCGATGTCGGTACTGTCCTCGTTCCGCAGCGTCGCACGGTGGTCTTTCAAGAGCCACGCCTCATTCCTTCCAAGAAGGTGTGGCGCAACGTGGTCCTAGGTTTGCCTCGCAGCGCCGAGAACCGCGCCGCGGCGCGTAAGGCTCTCGAAGTCGTGGGCCTCTCACACCGAGAGAACGTCTGGCCCGCGACACTCTCGGGTGGCGAAGCGCAGCGCGTTGCTCTCGCGCGAGCGCTCGTGCGTCAGCCGAAGTTGCTACTGCTCGACGAGCCGTTCGCAGCACTTGATGCGTTGACCCGACGCCAGATGCAGACTCTCATCGGCGAGCTCATTGAGAATTTCCAACCCGCGACACTCATCGTCACACACGACGTGGAGGAAGCAATTCTTCTCGCGGACCGCATCATCCTGCTGCGCGAAGGTCACTTCGCGCACGAGGTTACGGTCGACATCCCACGCCCTCGACGAGTCGGTGGAGCGGTCTTCGATGAACTTCGATTGTCACTGCTGCAGGAATTGGGTGTGGACGAATAGTCCGCTCGTTACCAAAAAGTCATCGTGGGCGACTTGCCATAGTCACCTATTTCTATTAACTTGATGGTATTACTCAACTATCAAACACTGGTGGGCAGAGCTCGCCGACGAAAGGAAAGTTATGAAGCGCAGTATTCGAGCAGCCAGCGCTCTTGGTGCTCTGAGTTTGGCCGTTGCCGCGAGCGGCTTCGCGGGAATAGGAACGTCGGGGGCCAGTGTCTCGCACACGACCGTTGACACCTCTGGTGTAGTCCTCAACGTTGGCGATATCTCGTCACAACAGGTACTACCGCTCGTCACCTCTGGCGAAATCACTTCCACTGGAACCAAGAATTCTGCGGGCAACCTCATTTACACGGTCGCCGGTTTTCCGTTCAAGGTCACGTTCAACGAATTTGCCGCAGGCCCCGAAGCCATTGCCGGAATCCTGGGTGGCTCCATCGACCTCGCGCTTACGGCCGACACACCGGTGATCTTCGCTCAAGAACAGAACATTCCCTTGAAGGTTGTTGCCACGGCACTGCCGACGTACCCGGGAGCGGACTTTGCCATTGTTCTCCCGAAGGGCTCCAAGATCAAGAAGATCGCGGATCTCAAGGGCAAGACGATCTCCGCACAAAGCTCCACCATCAATCAGTACTTCGCCCTCGCGGCCCTGAAGTCCGCGAAGCTCTCGCCCAAGGACGTCACGATCGATAACTTGACGCCACTGAACGCGTTGGCGGCCTTGAATGGTGGCTCTCTTGACGCCGCGGTGATCCCGCAGCCGTTCGTTGATCTCGCCACCTTGGGCGGGGCAACCGTTCTGACGACCGCCAAGGGATACGTCGATGGCTACGCATTCCTCGACGCGTCGAACAGTGCGCTCGCCAGCAAGGCCAAGACGGCAGCTATTGGCGACTACCTCACCCTCCTCGCCGCGGCGGGCAAGTGGACCAAGGCCCACGCCACATCGTGGGTGAACACAGTGGCCTCGAACTATCACATTCCGGTCGGACTGGCCTCGGTGCTCGTGAAGAACACCCAAGCGTCGTACGTTCAGATTGGTTCCAAGGTCCAAACCGCTACGCAAGCCGAAGCCAATGTTTTCTACGCCGACGGCTACTTGGCCGAGAAGATCAACGTGAAGTCTGAATTCTCGACGGTGTTCAACTCCATCGTCGCCAAGCTCGGCTAGTCGGGATCTACGGCGCCTTCCCCTGGGCGCCGAGGTCACCCCAACAAAACTCCCCCGAGTCGTCCTCCTTAAGGCGACTCGGGGGAGTTTTCTCATTCACTTGTCACGTGAATGCTTCGGTCCTGCCAGGTGTGTCGCTGTCGAGCGCACCTGGCGACCATCGAGCGCTCAGGCTGGCATTTCCACATCAAGAGATTGAATCAACAGAACACGTTCGGTCCTCGCAACCGGAACTGACCGGCTGACGTTCTCGTCGAGGAAATCCGTCAACCTCGGACCATCTGGTGCCGTCACCGTCTCTAGTGGAAAGCCCGCTGACTCGTCCAACACGTGGTCGGAGATGGAAACTAGCGCCGGGACCTTCGTGACGCCTCGTGCCAGGAGACCGACGGCACGGTGATAGCCATCGCGAAGAACCGGTACGCCACCGACAACAACAACTTCCACGCGAGATGGCTGTGCGCTCACAATGAATCCGAAGCCATTGGATCCCACGTCTGTGCCGTCCACCGGACCCGCGAAGCGACCGGTAACGCGAAGGTTCGAGGTTGGTCCTCGAAGCACCCAACTACCGGTGCGCTCGTCAAAAGCAGTACGAGGACTCTCGAGGGGCACACCCGGAACGCAAAGTGCGGCAAGGTCGCGAGGACGGGTCGAGGCATCGAGCATGTGACACCGCGGATCGTCGACAGAGACGATGGGCTGGAATGCCCGCACGTGCGTGAGGTCAACGACCGCCAATTCCCAGCCGTCGCTGGCGAGTGACGGATCGGCGAGTGTCAGTGCCCGCCGAATGTCGGCGTCCTCTTCGGGCCAGGTGAAGCACCACGGTTCGAGGGAGGCGACGTTGCGTTCAGATCGACCAGCTTTTTCCGATTGGTACGAGGCGACGACCGCCTCGACCTCGGGACCAAGTCGTCGCGCGAAGGCTGGCGTCACCCAGTGAGCCAGAACTCGCCCGGGACGATGATGCGTGGCGGCCGATTCGATGAGAGATTACTTCTTGTATTCGAAAGTTTCGTAGACGCACGTGATGCTCTCGGTCGCGTGCGCCGAACCCATCGTCTTGGCGTCCCACGATGGTCCGTTCCAACCCGTGGGCCAGACTCCCGTCAATTGGAGAAGCGAGAGAACCGATCCTCTTTTTCCAAGAATGCTGACCGTGACGGTGCGACGATCCGCCGAGCCGGCGGCTGACTTCTCGAACCATGATTGGAACGTCTTGTCCCCGTTCCATTCACGACTGAAGCTGATCGACGATGCAGCGCGAGTTCCCGGAGAATTTCGCGCACCCGCGGATCCTGATGACTGCACGACTGCAACTGAACGAGCGACCGAGGTGACGTCGGTGACATTGGTCAGGGCGACGCCGTTCACGCTGATGGCGATCGTGGTCGGCACCGACGTCACGTGCGGACTTTCACTCGCACCCGCGATGTTGTCACTCGCCGCCGCGGCGGCGGCCCAAAAAGATGCGGCGCCGACGGCAACACCGCCGACGGCCTTTAATGCATCTCGTCGACTCGGCACGTGCGCGTCCTGATTGTCATTCGACATTCCCCACCCCCATGGATCACGAAGTGCCACGTATGAGCACCAAGTGTTCTTGATCCTAACGAGAGGTAGGGAAAGAAACCCATCAGAGTGGCCGACTACCTGGATCACCACGTGTTGGCTTCAGAGAAGGTTCTTCGTTACTAGCCCGACATTTCTCTTCTACGTATCTAGTTTCAAGACCGCCACGTAGGGCTCACTCGGATGGGGGGCGATCACCGACTCAATGTGCCATCCAGTGCCGGCGAGTAGCGACCTCATCTCGCCCTGGGAGACGAAGAGCCACTTGGACCATGGACCCACCAGGTTTTGATAGTGATACCGGTAGCTCAGGAGACCCGGTAGTCGTCCTCGACTCTTATTGAAGTGGTAGTAGCCACGCGTCACACAAGGTGCACCGCCAAAATACGGGCTCGTGCTGACCGCAAGAATTTGAGCGCCAGGATTCGCTAATCGCGCCCACTCACGCAACCAACGTCGAGTCGCGGTCGGAGTTCCGAGCATCCCGAAGTTATTTCCGTAAAGGACGATTGTCTCGAAGTCTCGAAGTTCGTCGTCGATGTCACCAATGGCGGAATGCCACACCTGCGACACACCACTTTCTTGAGCGGCTTTCACAACTCGTGCAGAGGAATCGATACCAACTACGTCGAAGCCGCGACGCTGCAACTCGAGTGAAACGCGCCCCGCGCCACATCCGACGTCGAGCACTCGACCGCGAACGAGCTTCAACGCCTTTCGCTCGGCGTCGTACCAATCCCGGATCGGTGCAAGGTAGGCGCTCCGTCCGTCGCCCTGACAGAAGTACCCGTCATCACGTTCGTATACCTCGTGGTCATGACTTCCCTGCACCCAGTCCAAGAGGGCTACGCCAAAAATGTCCTTCTCGGTCTCCGACATCTTCGACATGCTTAGGTCACTTCTTTCACGACTGGGCTCGGCAACGGGCTACGACGAAGGCGCCTCAAGGTGAGACTATTCGCATGGCGTACTCCACTTTGAAAGTGATCGACATTGTTTCCGTGAAGTCAACGCAATTCCGCGAGATGTCGTCCCTTATAAAAGGTCGGAGATGTGCCTGATGAAGTCGCCATTGATCGAGCATCAGCGCGGAATATCTTTTACGCATTTCTTGCCTAGCGCGTTGTGAGAATCCAAGACCTGACCGAATCGATTTACTAACGCTCCACGAAACGAACCACACGGTGAAAGCTCCGTCGCGCAGGTCGAACTTCGAGACAAGAGGCGATGTCCTCGAGCTCCATATGCGTTGAAGCTAAGTCCATCGAAAGTTCAAAGGCCTCATCGTTGGTCAACTCTGGTTCGACGTCATCTCAATTACAGAACATCACCCCAGCGTTGTTTAATTCGTTCGATTACACCCGCGATCCGTGCCACATGAACGGTACGTTCGTAGCGTTCAAGAACTGATCGCTGGATGACTTCCTGACGTGCCGCGCCTCTTGCCGTAGCCAAAGCGGTAAGTGCTTCTTCACACTCGTCGGTCCGCAGAGTTAGAGCCGCAGCCGTTTTGATACTGCCTCGGTATCGTCACTGTTGTGAGTTGGACATTTTGATAAAGAGGACTGGAGCATTGGGATGACCGAGATTGCCAAGGACCCGAAGCAAGCTCAGGTAATCGATGAGTTTCACGCCTTTTATGACGAGAAAGAGTTCGAACAAGCAGAAGCCTTGATCTCATCCCGCTTGGCGCTTTATCCCAACGACCCGGAATACATCAGTCGACTTGGCAGCATTCACCTATCAAAGGGAAATTTGGCCGAAGCGTGGTCATGTATTCAAACGGCTTGGATTCTGGATCCAACTCTCGATGTCGCCTACCGAGTCGCCTTTGCTTACTTCTTGGCACAAGAAGATCTCGATCACGCTCGTGAGTGTGCTCAGTGTGCGTTTCAATTCAATCCCGAATCATGGCGCAATCAGTTCAATATGCTCCTCATCGCGAGCCGCTCGCAAGATATCGATCTGGCAGCATCGCTTCCTGTCGACTATCTCCGGCATGCGCCACGAGACGTCGACACACACCGATTGATCCTTACCTACGAGTTCTCGTTACGAAGATGGGAACATGCGATTCGGCGCGAAGAGATTCTCTTTGACATCGAACCGAATCCAGAGCACCTCCATTTCTTAATCGTCACACTCGTTCGGGTGAGTCGATTCAAGGAGGCCTACGAGCTCTACTCCAGTTACGAGCAGCCCGAAAAGATATTGCCCCCGACCCGTGAGTTCATAGCCCGAATGGTGATTGAGGAGCCCGAATCGCTTCCTCCGACGACAGCACTACGAAACTATTTTCGCTCTGAACCTTGGCTCGTGTTTGCAGCAGGCCTCTTCCCGAAATTTCCATACCAAGGTGTGGCAGACCCTGACGTTCACGTCATTCGTCAGAGTTTGCGTGATCGCATCTTGAGCGCCGCTACATGGCTGATTTTGGCTGGAGCGGGACTCCTCTCGATCGGTTTTTCGAATGGCGCCGGATCGAATATCGTTCCAATCGCTGCTGGATCGGCGGCAGTGTGTATCGCTTTGGCGCTCTATATTTGGCGACCTGAGAAATTAGTGCCTTCCAGACTGGAGGCCGACTCGAGTTCGGTCAAAGCTTTCGATAGACCCTCCGGCGACTAGTCGTAAAACTTTCTCAGCCGACGAACAATGCTTGGGGCAACGAGTTGAGTTAACGAATCTACGTGAATTCCCAGAGATCTACTTCACACGGGAATGCATCGCGAAGTCAAAATAGATGTCTCGAAAAAATCTCGGTCTAGCCCCCAGTTTTGGTCCACTTCTTAAAGCACTGGCTCGCTCTATGGGGTATCGGTCATCAAGTGCGCTCGGAGGGATTCGAACCCCCAACCTTCTGATCCGTAGTCAGATGCTCTAATCCGTTGAGCTACGAGCGCAGGTCCAGCCGAAACTGGAACGCTAATTCTACACGACACTGGGGCAGACCTCGCAAACGACCGTCACAGTCCGGAAAAGCCCTTACTGCCACGGGTGGAGATGCGTCGCTGCACGAGACAAACAACTCAAAATTGTGAGTCCTGACCTAGTCTTCGCTTCATGACCACAGATTTCTCGGCGGACCTTCCTCAGCTGCTCGAGCGAGCGACTGACGACATGATCGATCTACGACATGACCTACACGCCCACCCCGAATTGGCCTACCTTGAGCACCGAACAACTCAGGTCATCACGGATCGACTCCGATCTTTGGAGTGGGATATCCAGCCGTGTCCGACGGAAACGGGAGCCGTAGCGGTTCTCGATACGGGTCGACCGGGAAAGACCGTTCTGATCCGCGCCGACATTGATGGCCTACCCGTAACTGAAGAGCGAGAATTGTCATTCCGCTCCACGACCGACGACGTCATGCACGCGTGTGGACACGACGTGCACACTGCAGCACTCTTGGGACTCGCTGACGTCATCGGTCAACGTCGGGAGTCTCTCGGCGGCAAATTTGTGGTGCTCTTCCAACCAGCCGAAGAGAGTTTGGGTGGGGCCAAGCGGATGATCGACGGCGGAGTGCTCAGGGATCTGGGTGTGGACTACGCCATTGGCGCCCACGTGACGTCCCTGGCGCCCGTCGGGATTGTGGCGTCCCGCCCTGGGGTCATCATGAGTGAAGCCAACGGATTTCGTGTCGACATTCGAGGTAAGGGTGGACACGGAGCAATGGCGTCGAGTGAGGGCAACGTTGTCCTCGCCGTCTCCGCGCTCGCGCACAAGGTGGGCGGCGCAGTCCACGAACTCAGCTACGACGGTGGTGCGTGCGCGTGCTCCGCGGGCGTCATCACGGCGGGCACGGCCAACAATGTTGTTCCTCGCCACGCGACGCTGCAGGGAACACTGCGAACCTTCACCGACGAGCAAACGACCGAAGCTCGCCGGCGACTCGACGCCATTTTGAATGAGATCAGCACGGAGTACGCCGTGGAGTGCACCTTTCACATCACGAGCACGACGCCGCGAGTTGAGAATCACGTTGCGGTCAACGAGAGAGTCGAAGCGTCGGCTCGCAAGGTGGTCGGTGATGATTTCGTGTGGCGCATTCCACCCGCGAGTCCGAGTGACGACATGAGTGAATTCCTTCGTGCCGTCCCCGGTGCGTACATCTTCATCGGCGGAGGACTCGCCGACGGATCATCGGGTATGCACCACTCACCGGACTTCGCTATTGACGACGCGGCGGTCCCGATGGTGGCGAGTGTGCTCGCCACCGCGGCCGTTGACCTCGCTCAGGGGTAGAACGAACGCCAGGCCCCGCGTAGCGCCGGTTGATGCGGTTCAATCGTGACGTGGGGTGCCCAGTCGCCAAAGATGCGCGGTGACAGACGGCGAGCATTACCACCGGCCAAGTGGATCATGTCAGCTCGGAACTCGTCCGCGAGTGCGATCACGGCACTCACGACGTGCAACGCCCACGCCGCTTCATCAGGTCGGCGACCTCGTTCTCCCAAGAGCTCGTCGTAGGTCACATCCGAATGCAATTGCTCGTCGCCGACGTCGCGTACTCGTACGAGTTCGCCCTCACGCATGAGCGCGAGCCCAACGCCGGTACCCAACGTCACAAAGAGTTCGGTACCATTACCCGACGCGCACCCGAGCGCCGCCATTGCCGCATCATTGTCAACGATCACGTCGGCTCCCGTGATCGACACCACCTCAGCCGCGAGATCAAAGCCGCTCCACAACGTGACGAGTTCTTGATCAATCGGGGTCCCCGCTCCTCCAACTCGGCTGAGGTTCGCGCCATCAACAACGACGCCATCGCTCACGGTGCCGGGAAAACCAATTCCGATCTTGGACGTCGGCCACAGTTGTGAGCGCTCGGTGAGAAACGACACCAATCTCTCGGGCGGGCACGGATACTGCGTCGCGCGTCGCGCGGACTTTCCCACAGGAGTGCCGTCACTACTGAATCGTTGAAACTTGATCGAGGTCGCGCCGACATCGATCGCGAGAACGTCCTCGCTCACGGGTGCAGGACAAGATCGAGACGATCAAGACCTCGCAGCACGATGTTGGGGCGGTAGTGCGGGGGCGAGACGATCTCGTACGACGACGTGCGGGCGAAGAGTTCTTGTAACACGATCTGTGCTTCCAGACGGGCGAGCGGTGCTCCGAGACAATGGTGAAGTCCAAAGCCAAAACCCAATTGTGGATTGGGGTCACGCGTGACGTGGAGGCGCGTCGGGTCCTCGAAAACGTCCGGGTCCCGATTGGCGGCGCCCACGAGGAGAAGAACGAACGAGCCCTCGGGAATGGTGTGACCGTCGAAGGTCATGTCACGAAGAATGGTGCGCGCGGTCAATTGCACGGGCGAGACCATACGCAGAAGTTCATCGACGGCAACGCGATCCACACCGCTTGTCCGCAGCGCGCGCTGGGCGTCGTGGTCACGGTCGAGAGCGAGAAGGGATCCGGAAATGAGATTCATCGTGGTCTCGTGTCCGGCGACCAGGAGGAGGATGGCGGTCGTTAACAATTCGCCTTCGCTCAATGCGTCATCGCCGTCGCGAGCGGCGACGAGAGCGGACAAGAGATCGTCCCCCGGATGCGCGCGACGCTGCGCGTACAAATCGGAGAAATAAGAAATGAAGTGGAGAATCGCCCCGTCGCGCGTTGCTCGATCTTCGTCGGTCAGGAGAAAATCGGGATCGAGCCCTCGGGCGAGTCGCGCGGACTGATCTTGGAACGAGGAGTGGTCACTCGAGGGGATATCGAGAAGCTCACAGATGACCGCGACGGGCACCGACCACGCCAGTTCCTGCACGGCGTCGAACGTTCCGCCGTCGAGGTGTGCGTCGATCACGCGCCCGGCGGCGTTCGCGATGAAGGGAGCTAGTTCATTCACGCGTCGTGGCGTGAAGGCCCGTTGCACGAGACCCCGCAGTCGGGTGTGATCCGGGGGATCCCGAAAGAGGAAGGGACGATTATCGACACCGGTTTGTTCGATCAACTCGCGCTCGGCCTGACGCCCCGAACCATTGAACGAACGAGGCCGCTTATCTGCGTGGGTATTCAGAGAGTCCGAGGAAGAGGACTTGTCGCGCAGCACGCTCAGACAGTCCGCGTGGCGGGCGAGCACCCATGCTCCGTCCGGCGTGAGATGGACCGGCACCTCCTCGCGCAACTGATCGAACAGCGGCCCGGGATTGGTGGACCACGCCGGGTCGGATGGGTCCCAATACAGCATCACCGCATCGTATCGAGATCCCTTGAGTGCACACGGCGTCGTAGTTCTCGTGACCGCCACCACGGCAACAGACGTACCGTTCGCACGGGAGATCTTCCACTGACGAGGGCGGCGGAACCGGGTGGCCAGCGGCGCAGATTTCTGTCCTCCTTTTCGTCACCCTTCAGCTCCGGCAGGTACGTCGTCGTGCGGGGATCGACGAGACCACCGAGGATGAGTCGCGTCGCGTGATTGTTCACAATCGTCGCCGCACGATCACCGAAACGAGCCTCCATCTGGGCGAAGTCCTGGAACACACTGACCAGCGTGATGCCGAGACCTCGACCCGTCGCCGCGATCTGATCCAGATCATCGAGCGGGGCGACGGTCGCCGCTTCGTCGAGCACGAGTAGGAGTTCCCGAGCCTCGCCGGCGTCATGGCGCAATTGCTGTTCCTCAAGGATGGTGCGTAGCGCTCCGCGAAAGAGACCCTCGTAACGACGGTGATCGTGACGCGGGGCGACAAGATAGAGAGTGTTGGCGCCCGCCGTAAAGCCCCGAAGTTGCACGCGAGGCTGTCGGACGTGCCACGGCGCGAGCATGGCTTCGGCCGTTGTCGCGATGGCGTCAGCGGTGCGCGCCTCGTGTTGTTGCATGGCGAGCACCACACGACCACCATCGTCGGTGCTGGGCACGTCGTCTAAGTAGCGCCGTTCGGCGATGTCGTCGACCACGTCGAAGATGTTGCCGCCTCGTGCGCGCACACTCGCCATGCGGGCGGCCAGCAATTTAACGGCGAGGGCGTTCCAAAACTCACTCTCCGCCGACGTGCGACCTTTGTCGCCGACGACCAGATCCCTCGCCACACCGAACGCGTCTTTATACGTCGTCACGAACTCGAGCGGATCCCACGTCGCCCCGTCGCTCGGACGCAGTTCATCCACGGTGCCCAGTGTCGAACGCCAATCACTCGTCGCGTCAACCACATCACGTTTCACACTCGTGACCACGACCGGACCCGGCCACCGCACGAGGGACGGAATAACGATGGACGACGTCTTTCCCACCTGCGTCGGTCCAACGACGAGCAACGAGTGGCCCGTGGGCAGCGACCGGGGCCAACCCCAGGCGACGTGATGCCAGCTGGATCGCCCGATCGGCGGTCGAGTGCGATGTCGCGGGTTCACGTCACCAACATCGCGGCATTGGTATCGATCACGCGCCGGTCCTGGGCGTCCGGCACGAAGCGCACGAGAGATCGTCCCGACCCGTAACGGACGAGCGCTCCCCCGACGGGCAAGCGACTGAGGGCGGCGTACTCGTTGTCATGAAGAGCGAGGACCTCGTCCAGGAGATCAAGGTCGCCCGGCATCTGGCGCAAGAGAATGACTGATTCGCAGTCGCGCAACATTGACGTCGTATGGGCGCGCTGGACGGAACCTTCGGGCGCGCTCGCGAACACGTCGCTCCACCGGTGAACGACGAGGATGTGCGCGACGCCACGGGCTCGCGCCAACTTGAGCGAGCCGTGCAACCAGTGCGCAACACCCGGAGCGCTCACCAGAGCCCACGCTTCGTCGAGAACGAGGTACCCCGGCACGCGCACGTCCTCCACGAGTCGTCGGGCCACCGCTGCGGTGGCCACCGCGATCGCGGGAAACGCGGGCGAGAGCCAGAGAGACGACACGTCGAAAACTGTCAACGCGCATTGAAGCGACACCGGCGCGCCTTCACCGTCGAGAATGCCCGCTACGTCTCCATCGACGAGCCGACGTAGACCGAGGGCGAGCGAACGCCGAGGACTGAACTGTCCTTCTGACAGGGCTGGCGCGAACGCGATCGCCAGTTGATGCAGCGGACGTGCACGCTGTTGTTCCGTCAGTAGGGCCCACTCGTGTTCGAGCAGGAAGTGCTCATCCTCGTTGAGCAGCGTTCCCCGCAGTGTGCCGAGCACCGTGGCGAGCAAGTGAACGTCCTCGTCGTCCCTTCCTCCGAAGGGATTGAACCAGTGGCGACCCCTCGCTTCGAGAACGAGCACCTCGCCACCTTCGAATCGCGCGAGCTCTCCGTATTCACCCTTGGGGTCGACAATGACGGCTCGACGACCCGCCGAGAGACCCCGTCGGACCAGCATCTTGACCGCCGTCGATTTCCCGACGCCGATGACTCCCGCCACGAGAATGTTCGGATTCGTGACGAGTGACGACCGGTAGGCGTCAAAAGGATCAAAGACGAAATCGCCGCCTCCGACACATCGACCGAGGGAATCACCGCACAGCCCAGTGCCGTTATCGCCGGTGGGTACGCGAAGTTCTCGCAACTGGGAACTCGTGATCCATTGTCCGCGAGGACGCTTCATGACGCGGGACTCCCCGGTAAGGCCGAACACAACCACAACGCGTGGCGGCCGTCACCGCGCTCCAACGTGACCCCACTACGACGCGCGTCTCGCAGCAGTTGTTCGCACCGCTGGTCCACTTCGAGTTTGGTCGCCGCCGCGATCACGACGAACACCGTGATGGTCATCAATGCCCGCCCACGAGCGACGTCGAGTTCCCGAAGTTCGAGACGCCGAAGAATCTCTTGCGACGAGGCGCGACGGCGAAAACCCACCATCCCGGCGAGCGATGCATTCGTGCGAGCACGATGCACCTGACGTCCCACTAACGCCGCCGCGCGGCGAGCGGGAAGCACCGACGCGCACACCGACACGTATCGGTGTGACCCGTAGGGGGCGAGTTGAGACACCAATGATCGATCAACTCGACGAGCTCCAACACCCGTAACGCGAAAGACCACGAACTCCTGATGGGTCGTGCGCACGCCGGTCCATCTCTCGTACGCCCAGCGCTGATAAGTCATCGACCACGGGGTTACTTGTTGCCACGCTTCCGGTTCATCGCGCCAACCCGAGGGAGCCGCGAGGTCCCGCGGCACACTCAACACGCTCACCATCTCGGTGGTAGCGGCGCTGTGCCACGTCACTTTCTCGGGGGTCGCCCGGTTCGCCACGCGATCTAGCACGTCCGCGAACGCAACATCCGTCGAGTCCTGCATATGCGAGAGATCAAACCGACCACGATGTTCGAGTCGGCAGAGACGCGACACAGCAACGCCGCGAGCTTTCAGCTCACACAGTCCTCCCGTCACCTGAACCGACGCACGGGTCCACCTCGATCGCGACACGTAGGCGAGGCCCATCATGATCAGATCGACGCCACCACGACGCGGTCCTCCGAGCACACCAAGTATTCCGAAACCTGTCATCGCGGCTGCGAGCCAGGAATTGGTGAACCACCACACTCCGACACCCACACCGACAACGAGACCGCACACCACGCGCGCCGGTGACGCCGCGAACAACCTCCCGGCGTCGAGGTGGCTCGCCGTCCACGCCTCACTCATCGAAATGCCAACCAAGAACCGGGCCTAAACGATCTTCCGTGAAGACGCGGTGACCTCGGCGTGGTCGCGGCGTTCCCACTGGTGGCTCCGGTCGGGGTCCTGATTCATCGGGAAACTGAAGGGGGCCACTATCGGGCCAGTCCTCGAGACCGAGATCGTCCGGTCGCTCCGGTGGCCCGAGAGGTGGCGGGGATCCCGCCGCCATACTGGCCGTCGCCGTCGCCACCCTTCGAGCTCCATTCGTTGCTCGCTGCCGTAAGCCCTCGGCTGCGTGGAGGGCGCTTTGTTCGAGAAAGGGGACGACGCGGAGCAGGACGAAGGGAGACATCACGGCGATCAACACGAGGGCCACGCCCGTCAGGACAACAAAGAGGGATCCTGTCGCAACGGAGGATGCGCCGATACCGAGGGCGACCACCACGACGAACTTCGCGAGTGCGAGAGCCACGAAGGTCTCGACGGATCTCCAAGCGAGACGTCGCAGGGGAGCAAAAATGGACGCCGCGGCAATGACCGGACTTAGAGCGAGTAACAGCGACAGCAGGGCATTGCGCACGATTAACTCAAAGAGCAAAAGCACCGCGGTGACCACTTCCACGAGCCCGATGAAGAAGACGCCAAACCCGGGCGTGCCCGTCGGAAGAAGGGCCGCGTTGCTGGACAAATTCGACACCATCGCCCCCGCTCCGCCCGCCGCGACCGACGAGAGGTCATTAGTTAGCGACAAGACAATTGTCGCGAAGGTGGGAGCCGCCACCAACGCGAGAATCGCGAGTGGTGCCGCAACGAGGTTGTCCTGGACAATGGCTGCCGCGTCGGCGTGTCGAAGAGAACGCACGACATTTGCGCACACGGCGCACAGCGCAATGAAGGGAGCTACGACGAAGAGCCGGTGATACTCCCCCGCGCTCGCGGTGGTGACCACGCTCGGCGAACTCGACGCGTCCAACACTGCGCGCAGCGCGTTCCACGCCCAACCCGTGGCCGCCGACACCCAACTCGCCAGCGTCGAAAAGAAGACGTCGAAGGAGGCGTTGGCGGCGCTCTGTGTCGCGCAACTCACGGGGTGTAAGAGGCAGTTCATCTCAGTGCACCGACGAGCCGGTGCTGAAGAAGAAGTTGATGAGTGCGGGCGCGGCCCCGATGAGAACAGCGGCGGCGAGTGAGGCCGCCACGGCCCGACGACCCGTCATCGACTGATGAATGTTCTGGGAGTGACTGCCGAGCGCCCACATGGCCGCACCCACGACCAGTCCGATCAGCGCCGCGATCAATGCCCAGCCCGCCAATCCGTTGGCGAGCTTCTGTAGCGCCGCGCTACCGGGCAGGTTGGATGGTGTGGGCGTCAGAGAAACTCCGGCGAAAATCATGGTGACCTCCAGTCAGTACGAAGGACACGCAACGGTCGCAGCACGTTCAACTCGGCGGAGTCTGCGAGAATGGTGCCGTGCTCCTCGAGTCCCTCAAGACCGTGATTGATCGTTGGCCCCCTCTTGCCCTCTACGCCGCACTGGTCGGCGTCGTCGCCATCGGTGTGGTCATCGGGATCACGGTGGGTCGACGTCGCGGCCAACGAGCTATCGCGCAGCGATTGACGGCCCTGGGCACCCGGCTCGGTATCGAACAACCCGTTGATGACGGCAAGGTAGAAACCGCCCTCAACTTCCTCGAAGAAGTCACCGGCGCCGCCACCACCGCCGTCACCGAATCGAGTGCGGACGCGATTCGACTCCGCCGGTCACTCGACACCCTGCCGCTCGGACTGGTGCTCTGCGACGAAGCCGGCACCGTCATCTACCGCAACCGACAGGCCGAAACCTTGATGACGAATCGCTACGGTGACGCCCTCGCGGCCCAGGCGGTCACCGAACTTCTCGAAGAGGGGTGGCGCAACGGGATTGCGGACCGCACCATCGACCTCTACGGACCCCCGCGCCGCACGCTGACCGTCCGAGCCACCGTCATTGATGATGGTCGTCGACCGCTGGGTGTACTCGCTCTGATTGAGGACGTTTCGGAACGTCGTCGTCTCGAGGACATTCGTCGCGACTTCATCGCCAACGTCTCCCACGAACTCAAGACCCCCATGGGCGCACTCGGCCTCCTCGCGGAAACTCTCCAGTACGAAACCGACCCGGCCATTGGACAACGTTTGGCGGAGCGCATCCACATGGAAGCCTTCCGCGTGAACCGCATCATTGAGGACCTGCTCGACTTGTCACGACTCGAGAGCGAGGGCGCACCCGCACGTGAACCCGTTCCGGTCGCACTCTTCGTCGCCGAGGCCATGGAGCGCATTCGCACCGCCGCCGAACAACGCGGCATCGTCATCCAATTGCACGAACCCGAGACATCGTTGTTCGTCACCGGTGACCGGCGTCAACTCGTTTCCGCGGTGCACGCGCTCTTGGAGAACGCGGTTGCCTATTCGCCGACCGGCGGCGCCGTCAACGTCACCATCGAACACGTGGCCGTCTCGAGTGACCCGGAACTGGGCGATGGACCATTTGCGCGCGTGGTTGTGTCCGACCAAGGCATTGGCATTCCCGCCAAGGATCTGGACCGCATCTTTGAGCGCTTCTACCGCGTCGATCCGGGTCGCGCTCGTCACACGGGCGGCACGGGCCTCGGACTCTCCATTGTGCGCCACGTGGCGCAGAACCACGGCGGTGCGGTGTCGGTCAGCTCCCGAGAGGGAGAAGGCTCCACGTTCGCCCTTGATCTTCCGATGAGTTCACTATGAGCAAGCACGACGCTCCTAAGCATCGCGTTCTCCTCGTCGAGGACGAGGAATCGTTTATCGACGCCTTGAGTATCGGTCTCGATCGCGAAGGCTTCGACGTCAGCGTTGCGCGCGACGGGCAGGAAGCGGTTGACATCTTCGCCAACGGCAGCTTCGACGTCGTGCTGTTGGATCTCATGCTGCCGAAAATGTCAGGCCTCGACGTGTGTCGCATCATCCGCGCGACCTCGGACGTGCCCATCATCGTGGTCTCCGCCAAGGGCGAAGAGGTCGACGCCGTCGTCATGCTCGAAATTGGCGCGGACGACTACGTCACCAAGCCGTATCGCCTGCGCGAGTTGATCGCCCGTATTCGCGCCGTTCTGCGTCGTCACGACCACGCCAAGGAAACACCCGATCACTCCGAGGCGGTCATCGAGGTCGGCCCCGTTCGTCTCGAGGCCGACACCCGACGTTGTTTTGTCAAGGGTGAGGAGATCAAAGTCCGCAAGAAGGAATTCGCACTATTAGAACTCCTTCTCACCAACGCCGGACGCGTGCTCACCCGCGAACAACTCATTGACCGCGTCTGGGGCAGCGACTACGTCGGTGACACCAAAACACTGGACGTTCACATCAAGCGCTTGCGGTCTCTCGTCGAAGAAAAGCCAAAGGACCCACGCCACATCACCACCGTGCGTGGTGTCGGGTATCGCTTCGACGCCTAACGCGAGCGCAGGTGGGTACGCCCGCCGAAGAATGCTTGCAGTGGTGACGGGATCAACACGGAACCATCACTCTGACGATTCGTTTCAACGATCGCGGCCCAAATACGTGACCACGCGAGAGCTGAACCGTTGACCGTGTGCACCAAGGTTGGTGAACCACCCGCGGGGCGGTACCGCACGTTGGCCCGACGCGCCTGGAAATCGCGGAACCAACTCACCGAGGAGACCTCCAACCAGCGATCGACCCCCGGCGAGTACACCTCTAAGTCGAAGGTGCGAGCCGACGAGGTGCCGAGGTCGCCCGCGCACAAATCAAGAACGCGATACGGCAAACCGAAATCTTGCAACAAGCCTTCGGCGCGCGCCAGCACGTCATCGAAACACGACTGCGCTTGTGCGGGCGTGCAGTACGCGAAAAGTTCCACCTTGTCGAACTCGTGCACGCGCAAGAGACCTCGCGTGTCGCGACCGGCGGCACCGGCCTCGCGACGGAAACAGGCGGTGAGTGCCGTCATCTTGATCGGGAGTTCCGCTTCGTCGATGATGTCGCCGCGACGCATCGACGTCAGGGGGACTTCCGCGGTGGGAATTGCCCAAAGGTCGTCACGCTCGATGGCGTACATCTCAATCTGATTCTTCGGCAAGTGACCGGTGGAGGTCATGGTCTCGGTCAACGCGAAGGTCGGTGGACGAATCTCTTCGTACTCGTCAGCGTGTTGGTTGAGCGCGTACGCCCCGAGAGCGCGCACGAGGCGTGAACCGTCTCCCCGAAACAGAGGGAACATGGAACCCGCGAGCTTCGCGCCCGTCTCTAAGTCCAACAGACCGAGCTCGGCACCGATGTCCCAGTGGGGCACTCGCTGGTGATCCTCATAAGTCGGAAACGGCGCACCCTCGTCCATCCCCGGCCACCACTGGCGCAATTCAACGTTGCCCGTTTCGTCAACACCATCGGGTGCTTCGGCGGCGGGCATATTTGGCAAGTCGAGGAGCAACGTCCGCACGCGCTCTCCCACGGCGTCGGCAATCTCACTGGCCCGACGTTCCTCGTCGCCCACCTGGCGACTCTCGGCGGCCACGGCCTCTGCTCGCTGCGTATCCCCCGATTTGCGCGCTTCGCCAACTTGTCGACTCAAGTCCTTCACCTGTGAGCGCAACGCTTCCGCGGCCTGCATCGCGGCGCGGTGCTCCGCGTCCAACACGAGAATCTCGTCAATCTGCGAGGAAGAGATCCCACGACGGGCCAAAGCGGCCTTGACGTCATCGGGTTCACGGCGCAGGAGGGCGAGGTCAATCATGACCACAGATTAGGACAGCGTTCATTCACGCTCCACGAGTCCGGTAGGTTCGCTCCCGTGAGTCACGCCGTTTCCATCGATTCTCTGCACGTGCGCTTCGGCGCCGTCGCGGCGGTGGCGGGCGTGTCCTTCGACGTGGACTTCGGTGAAATCGTCACCGTCCTGGGTCCGAACGGGGCCGGGAAGACGACGACCGTCGAGACATTGCTCGGTTTTCGACGACCCGACGCCGGCACGGTGCGACTCATGGGACTCGATCCGGTGAGCGCGCACCGTGAAGTCGTCACCCGCGTGGGAGCCCTCCTCCAGCGTGGCGGCGTGTGGTCGCCCATGAATCCCCGCGACGTGCTGCGCCTCACTTCGAGCTACTACGCCGCTCCGCGTGACGTCAATGAATTACTCGACGCCCTCGACCTTCAGCGCTGTGCCACGACGCCGTGGCGTCGCCTCTCGGGCGGTGAGCAACAACGCACATTGCTCGCCCTCGCCCTCCTCGGACGTCCCCGCGTGCTCGTCCTCGACGAACCAACCTCGGCCGTTGACCCGGAGGGGCACGCCAGTATCAGGGCCCTGCTCGACGCCGAGCGCCAGCGCGGTTGCGCTCTCGTGATTACCACCCACGAACTCGCCGACGCCGAGGTCTTGGCGGACCGCATCGTCATCATCAACGACGGCGCCGTGGCCGCCGCCGGTACTCTCGCCGAACTGGCGGGTGATCCCGTCTTGGTCTTTGAGTCCACGGTGGACCTCGACACCGTGGCACTTAGCGCACTCCTCGGCGCGCCGGTTGTCGACGAAGGTCACGGTCGTTACCGCTGCGCGGTCGGCAACACGCCCGCGAATGTCAGTGCCGTCACGAACGCGATCAGCGAACGTGGCGGACAGCTCATGTCGCTGCGCTCACGCGCGTCATTAGAAGAGACCTACCTCGCCTTGGTCGAACAGCACCGGAGTCGGTCGTGAACATGCTGATTGCACAAACGCGAGCCGAGATCATCATGACTCTGCGGCGTGGGGAAACCTTGTTGCTGACAATCGGCATTCCTGTTCTTCTTCTCGTGTTCTTCTCGAAGACGCACGTCACGGCGTCACCGACCCCGTCGCGGATCGATTTCCTCGCGCCCGGCATCATCGCGCTGTGCTGCATGTCCACCTCACTCGTCGCGCTCTCCATCGCCACGGGATTCGAGCGTTCCTACGGCGTGCTGCGACGACTGCACGTCACACCGCTCGGTCGACCTCGTTTGGTGGGAGCGAAGATTCTCGGCGTTCTCCTCGTCGAAGCACTACAGATTGGTGTCATCGTCGCGGTCGCGTACCTGCTCGGTTGGCATCCGGCCTGCGGCGCGGGAGCCATTCCGCAGGCCGTTGGGGCCCTCATCCTCGCGACGGCCGGCTTCTGTGGCATCGGACTCTTTCTCGCGGGGCGCCTCAAGGCTGAGGTGAATCTCGCCGCGGCGAATGGTCTCTACCTCGTCTTGCTCTTGGTCTCCGGCTTCGTCATCCCCACCACGTCATTCCCCGCCAGCGTGCGTGGGGTGATTGTCGCGACGCCGTCGGGCGCGCTCGCGGACGCGTTGCACCGACTCTTCGAAAGCGGCGGATCGATGGGGACCGCCAACTTGATCTCGCTGTGCGTGTGGGCACTATTCGCTCCGCTGCTCGCGGCGCGAACGTTCCGCTACGACTGAATCAGTCGAATACCCGCGTCGAGTTGCTTCGTGCTCACCGCGCCGATCACGACTTCGGTGATCACGCCCTGACCATTGACGAACACCGTGTCCGGCAGATTCGCAAACTTGAATTCCTGGTTCGTGATCGTGCCATTGGCGTCGAAGGCGGAAGGAAAGGCGACGTGCGAACTCTTCGCGAAGGCGAGGCCCTCGGCCCGGGTGTCGTTGGCGTCCATCCCCAAGAACTGCACCGAACTCGAGTGGTGGTGCGCCTCGTAGTCAGCGACCTTTGGCAACTCGGCGTGACACGGAGGACACCACGAGGCGTAGAAGACGAGAACGGTGGGGTGTCCCGACGACCACGGTGAGTGGATCTTTCCTGCCGACGACAGATCGGGCAACGTGAAGGCCGCGGCCTTGGTGCCGTTCAACGTATTGGAGACAAAGAGGCCCTCGTCCTGCTTCCCGCCCGTGAGCAGCGAAACCACAACGATCAACGTCACGGCGACCAGGGTGCCAATACCCAGCGACAAGAACATCATGGGCGAGGGTCCGCGGCGGCCTTCGGGCATCAGCGGTCCCGCGCTCGCCACGGGCGAAACGGGCTCAGTGGTGTCGGACAAGGACATCAACCGCCATGAAGACAAACAGTGCCGTCAAATACGTAATGGAGTAGTGGAACAACCGCATGGCGCGAGCCACGTCGGCGCGGTCCACGCGCGCGAGCATCCACAACTTCGCGGCGTACCAGGTGAACAGGCCACCAAAGATGAGTGCGGAGAGTCCGTAGATCCACCCGAGACCGGCCACCGGACCCACCAACATCGACAGGGCCCACAACACCACGGTGTACACCAAGATCTCCAACGTGGTCTTGCGCAAACTGGCGACGACCGGGAGCATCGGTACGTGCGCGGCCTCGTAGTCGTCGCGGTAACGCACGGCCAGCGCCCAGAAGTGCGGCGGTGTCCAGATGAAAATGATGGCGAAGAGGAGGACCGGCGTCCAACTCAACGAATTAGTAACGGCCGACCACCCGATCAACACGGGAACCGCACCCGCCGCACCACCAATGACGATGTTCTGCGAACTGCGTCGCTTCAGCCAAATCGTGTAGATGATCACGTAGAAACCGGTCGCGGCGAGCGCGAGCCAGGCGGACAAGAAATTCACCAGGCTGGCCAAGATCACGAAGGCCGCGAGTTCCAGGGAGATCGCAAAAATGGTGGCGGCGCGCGGCGTGACAGCGCCCGTGACCAGGGGGCGATTCTTGGTTCGTTCCATGAGCGCGTCGATATCGCGGTCGATAACCATATTGAAGGTGTTGGCGCCACCGGCGGCGAGGGTCCCCCCAATAAGGGTCCACAGCACCAACCATCCGCTCGGCACTCCGTTCGCCGCAACCACCATGGTCGGCACCGTCGTCACGAGAAGAAGCTCGATGATCCGCGGTTTGGTCAGCGCGACGTAGGCGCCGAGAATCGAGCTAGCGGTGCGCGGAGCGGTCGCGGTAATTGCCACGGGCGACAGTCTACGGGTACGGGGTTCTCTAGGCTGAGGACGTGCCCCGCTCACGTCGCTTCCGCGTCACGGCGCCCCAGTTCCGCTGGTTCGCCCTCGCCGATTTCATTTCGATGATTCTCATCGTCATCTCCGGTGCGGCGGTGCGACTCACCGATTCGGGCCTCGGCTGTCCCGATTGGCCTAACTGTTCGACCTCGGTGGTCACCGGTCCCGTGGGCTATCACTCGGTCATCGAGTTCGGAAACCGCACGGTCACCGTTCTTCTCGTCATTCTCACCGCCGTCTCCGTGGTCGCGGCCTATCTCCGTGATCCTCGGCGCAAGGACTTGATCTGGCTGACCTGGGCTCTCGTGGGCGGCATCGTGGCCGACGCCGTCCTCGGGGCTTTCGTCGTCTATTCGAAGCTCAACCCGTGGTTGGTCGCCATTCACATGCTCTCCTCCATGGGCATGGTCGTCGTCGGCGCGACTTTGTACCATCGCTCGAAGTACCTCTACGGCGACGGCGCCGAGGCCGTTATTCGCGACCAGCACTTCTACAAGGTCGCCCGCTTCTTGTGGATTCCCTACGCCATCGTGATCATGGCCGGCACGGTCACGACCGGCGCCGGGCCACATCCCGGGAGCATCTCCCAGCAGCATCACGCGCGCCGCATCGATATTGCCTTCTCGTCCGCGGCGTGGATCCATTCCATCGCCGCGGTCACCTTCATTGCACTCATCGCGGGATTGCTCCTCGCGATCTGGCACACCAACGCGCCCGCACCTCTACAACTCGGCGTGCGTCGACTCGCGCTCATTGGACTGTTGCAGGCGGCCATTGGTTTCTCGCAGTACTGGCTACACGACCCGGCCTGGCTCGTTGAATTGCATATTCTCGGCGCGGTGTCGGTCACCATTGGAGTCACGCAGCTCAACCTTCGCCAGGTCGCCCGTGCGCGCGTTCCCGGAACACAGAGGGCGAAGTGAGCGAACCCCTGCGTTACGGATTGATCGGGACCGGCATGATGGGTCTCGAACACCAGCGCAACCTGAACGCGATCAGCGACGCGGTTGTCGTAGCCGCGGCGGACCCCTCTGCGGAGTCACTCCAGTGGTCGCAGTTCACTGCCGAGGGACGTGATCTCGCGACCTTCGAGGACTACCGTGACCTTCTTCGCGCCGACCTTTGTGACGTCTACGTCATCTCCTCGCCGAATTTCACCCACCGTGCGGTACTCGACGACGTCATGGCGACCGGTCGAGCGATCCTGGTCGAAAAGCCCCTGTGTACCACCGTTGCCGACGCCGCAGCGATCCGTGACGCCGCGGCGGACTATCCGGGTGTCTTCTGGGTGGGTTTGGAATACCGCTACATGCCGCCCGTCCATCGAGCGATCGAGATTGCCCAGTCGGGTGAGCTCGGCACACTCGCCATGGTGGCCATCCGCGAACACCGTCACCCCTTCCTCATGAAGGTTGACAACTGGAATCGCTTCAACGAGAACACGGGTGGCACGTTGGTCGAGAAGTGTTGTCACTTCTTTGATCTCATGCGCCACATCGCCCAAGGCACCCCCGTCGCCGTAACCGCCATGGGGGCACAGAGCGTCAACCACCTCGACGAGCTCTACGACGGGCGCGTACCCGACATCTTGGACAACGCGTTTGTCGTGGTCGAGTTCGACAATGGCGTGCGCGCCTCGCTCGATCTCTGCATGTTTGCGGAGGGCACGGCCCACAACGAGGAACTTTCGATCGTCGGCGACCGCGGGAAAGTGGAAGCCTTCCTGCCCTCCGGTCTCCTACGCCGCGGACAGAGGTCGGGCTGGACGGCGGGCGTCGAGGAGAGCATTGTCACCGATGACCGCGTCCTCGTCGAGGGATTTCACCACGGCGCCAGTTTCCTCGAACACCTCGATCTCATCGCCGCAGTCCGAGCGGGCACGCCCGCGTTGGTCACAGCCGACGACGGCTTCTGGTCGGTGGTCATGGGGGCCGCCGCGCACCGTGCGATCGACGAGCGCCGCGTGGTGCTCGTCGAAGAATTTCTCTAGTTGTGGAGCGGGGCGTGCGCGAGGTGCGGTAGCACCAATTCTCCGAAGCGACGACACTCGTCAATGTGCGGATAGCCCGACAAGATGAATGCCTCCATACCGAGTTCTTCGTACCGGTGAATCTTGGCGATGACCTGCTCGGGTGAACCCACGATGGCCGCCCCACATCCCGAGCGCGCCCGGCCAATGCCGGTCCACAGATTCGCCTCGACGTAACCGTCGTCGTCCGCCGCGGAGCGCAATTCACTCTGTCGCTGCACGCCAAAGGAATGCGCGTCGAGAGACTTCTCGCGAATGCGCTGGCCCTCTTGCTCGTCAACGGCCGCCATCAAGTACCGAGCGGCGGCGTCCGCCTCGTCCTGCGTGTCACGAACAATCACGTGCACGCGGTACCCGAAGCGCAACGTGCGTCCGTGGCGCGCGGCACGCGATCTCAGGTCCTCGATGGTGGCGGCAACCACGTCTTCGGTGTCGGGCCACATCAAGTACACGTCGGCCGCCTGGGCGGCAACCTCGCGAGCCTCTTCGCTGAGGCCGCCAAAATAGAACGCGGGTCGCGGCCCCGTCGCAATGCGTGGCGCGTCCACCGAGATGTCGTAGAACTCACCGTGATGCTCGGTTGCTCGCCCGTTAGCGAGGTCATCGAGAATGTGCATCACCTCGAGGGTTCGCCCGTACCGCTCGGCGCCACTACGGTGCTCGCCCGCGAGGTCACTAGAGATAATGTTCACGTCCAGTCGACCGTCGGCAAGATGTTGGAGTGTCGCGATCTGGCGCGCGAGTTGTGGCGGCCAGTTCTCGCCCACCCGTACTGCCATCAACAAGCGAATGCGTTCCGTCGCCTGCGCTAGAGCGGCCGCCATCGCCGTGGTGTCGAGACCTAGCTCGTAGCCCGACGGCAAGAGGATGGAATCAAAACCCTGTCGCTCCGCTTCCGCCACGATCGCGTGACAGTGGTGCCAGCTTGATTGCAAGTCGGGTTCCACCACGCCGAGCTGACGGTAGTCGTCATCGCAGAGAGCACTAAACCAGGAAATTTCACTCGGAACCATGTCCGTATCTTTTCACCTGTCGCGTTCAAAAAATCTTTTCTTTTCAATAAAGGACCTACGTCCCTATGCACGGAGGACCCGACAGTCGTAAGAAAGAGGGGGAGTTTCATCTCATCAGGCTGAAAGGGGGGTGCGTGGCCGCTATCTATGCAGTATTCGGCGCATTGTTGCCTCTGACCTCACCGGGTCACTACATCCAGTGGCACTGGATACAAATCAGTGTCGCCAATCTCATCGTGATCATTCTGATGATCGCGACCTTCATCGCGGCGCTCGTGCTTCCGTTTCCCGGCCGCCGTCGTCGCCGGGGAGGTGACGAATGAGCACCGCCGAATTTGACCATCAGTGGACGACGAGATTTCGTCGTCGCCTGACCAAAGCCCTGCCGTCGGAGAAATTGCTACCCGACACGCAGCCCAGTTACGTTGCGTCATGGATCTACGTCTTCGGTGTGGCCACCTTGTCGTCGATGATCGTGGTCATCGGCACGGGGTGCCTCCTCGCGATCATGGGACCTCTGTGGTGGCACGAATCCTCGGTCGGACACTTCGTGAACTCACTGCACCTCTGGAGCGTCGAAGTCTTCTTCTTCGCCATGGTCGTCCACCTGTGGGGCAAGTTCTTCATGGCCGCGTGGCGCGGAAAGCGTCAACTGGTGTGGATGACCGGCGTCGTGACATTCCTCGCCTCGGTCGCCACCGCCTTTACCGGTTACGTCTCCCAGACGAACTTCGACAGCCAGTGGATTTCGACTCAGGCCAAGGACGGCATCAACGCCACCGGTGGCGGAGCGTTCTTCAACGTTCTCAACACCGGCCAGATGTTCATGTGGCACATCGTGCTGATGCCGATTGCCGCCGTGGTGTTGACCGGACTCCACATCCTGCTCGTTCGTTATCGAGGTGTGGTGCCGCCCTTTGAGGACACCAACGCCGGAAAGGTGCGTGCGTAATGGCAAAGAAATTCCGCCCCGACGTTGACGCTCCCGAATACAAGGGCCGTTACTACCCCTACGACATCATCAAGGAAGGCACTATCGCGCTCGTCGTGGTGTCGCTCCTCGTTGTCGGTCTCGCCATCCTCTTCGGCTCACCCGACGATCCGGCCGTGACGTTGAAGGAATGGTCCACCGCGCAGCCGGTCGACTTCGCAACGACCGCACTGTCGGAACTCAACGGCACCTCCGGCGTCGCCGGATACGGACCGCCCTACAACACGGCCCAGGACGGACAGAAGATTGGTCCCTTCCCCGTGGCCAAGTGGGTTGGTGTCCACATTCCCGTTGATACGGCACAGGACTTTGTCTTGATGCCGCTCACCACCTTGCCGGACGTTCCCGCACTCACGTCGGGACTGCGTCTGTGGTCGGCGGCGAGCGAGATGCAGAAGACGGTATGGCTGGACGCCTACGCCAAGGGAACGATGTCCTTTGCCAACGGCAAGATCACGGACACCGCCACGGGTGCCGGACCGGTTCCCCTGTTCATCACCGAGCTCACCTCGATGGCTCGTACGGGTGCACTGGACGCGGACCTCATCGCGGGTCACGGCTACTACACAACGGACTACACCAAGCCGTTGTTGTTCTTGTCGGACGGACAATGGTTCCCGAGCATCGCGGCCAACGATCATCTTTCCGGTGATCAGTGGGGCATGATGAACGAACTCGGTAACTACCCGGGTCAGGCGTGGTTGTGGCTGTACACCATGTGGTACCAAGTTCCCCCGTACAGCACGAGTTGGGCGGACAACGCCGACGCGATGGTGTGGGCCACCATGATGGTGCTCACCGCTCTGCTGGCGCTACTGCCGTTCATTCCAGGACTGCGGTCCATCCCCCGTTGGACGAGGGTCTACCGATTGATTTGGCGCGAGCACTATCGCGCCACCGCACAGGAAAGTGGCGCAACGTCGAGCCGAGAAGACCCCCCTTCGACTCCCACTGCGTAACTCACCTGAACACAACCCCGGTGTGGCTTCGTCCGCGCCGGGGTTATGTGCTGTGCGAACGCTTTACGGCCGAAGCTCCGGCGGGGCGAGTCCGTCAATGACGGCGTGCAAGTACCACCGCGCCGCATCCATCGTCGTCAGTCCATTGTGAATCGCCACCCGCTGGGCGTACGCGGTGGCATTCATGCCAAGTACGCACGCGGCCGCACGGTCACGGTCGAGTCCGGCGTCAACCAGAGGGGTGACCCAGCCTTCGTCGAGATTCGAAATGATGTGCCGGTGCACGCGAGCGGCCGTACCGTCCCCGTCACGATTGCAGTACAGCGCGTAGAGGCCCACCATCGCGGACGCCACCGGCATGGTGAGCCAGTGCTCGGAGACTTCCTTTAAGTGGTCATTCAGCGACACGTAGTTCCCACACGCCACCAACGCGTCTCTGCGAAAGCAGCGTTCCCACTGCGCGTACACGGCAATGAGAATGGACTCCGTATCGGGGAAGAATTCGTAGAGCCACTGTCGGGTCACGTCCGCTCGGGCGGCGACAGCCGTATTGGTCACGGCTGCGACACCGCACTCTTCAATCAGTGAGCACGCGGCGGCCACGATGGCCAACTCACGTTCCACACCCGATAAATACTGCCGACTCACAACCTCGCCTTACGTCACGTTGCAGGAACGACAACTTTACGCTCTGCCAATTTTGCAATGACTCGTCATTTTGTATGTTCGCGGTGTTCGTCGATACGCAGTGCCGAAGTGAGGTCCCTTGAAACAACCGAGTGTCCGCCGTCAACGAATTCTCGACGCCGCGTGCGAAGAAATTGCCGAGCACGGTCCCGCCGGACTGCGTCTCAAGCGCGTGGCGTTCGCGGCGGGCACGTCGCTACACGGCATCTATTTCTATTTCAACGATCGCGATGGACTCATTGCGGCGGCCGTGGCGCACCGGGCGAATGACACGTTCGCGACGTATATCCAGTCACCACCCGATCTCTTGTTCAACGTCACGACCAAACAAGGTGTCCTCGACGTGCTCGCGCCGTTTCTCCAGGACACCACCTCGCGGGAGCGACGCCAGATGCGCGACGAGATCGTCCAAGCGGCCGCGACGTCTCTGCATAACAATGCTCTCGCCCGAGAGTTTTCTCCGATGCGTGAAGAGGCGTGCGGCCGGATGGTGTCCTTAGCCGAGACGCTCGCCAACCAGAACCTGCTGGCTCCCGGGGTCACTCCGGTGACGTGGTCGCGTTTCTGGCTCAGTGTGCTGTTCGGACAAGTCATGTACGACACGGTGCCGTGTCTCATGGTGGACAACGACGAGTGGTCCGATTTCCTGCTCTCTATGGCGGGACTGATGTTGCAAGACGCAACGAACAATTGACGTGGAATTGACACAACTTCTGGTCGGGTAACGCGCCACCTGCGATACCGTGAACACGAGCAGTGTCAACGGCGAGAGGGTTTCCCATGACGGTCGAAAGACACGAGAATTTGCTAAACGAATTACGTGAGGACGTCACCCGCCTCTACGACCGCCACCTCGAGAATGAGCGCACCTGGTACCCGCACGAGCAGATCGAGTGGGGTGAGGGCACGTCCTTTCGCGAACGACCCTGGTCCAAGTCCGACTACGACGTGGCCGACGGCGTGCGCAGCGCCATCTACGTCAACCTGTTGACCGAGGACAATCTTCCGTATTACACGCAAACGCTCATGTCGCACACCCCGGCCGATCATCCCCTGCACGACTGGAACCACCAGTGGACGATGGAAGAAAATCGGCACTCGATGATCATGCGCGACTGGGTGCACATTTCACGTTGCATCGACCCGACCATGCTCGAAGATGGTCGCCGTGTGCAGATGCACCGCGGCGAAGTGCCCACTCCGGACTCGCTCGCCGACCTCATTGCCTACGTCGCGTTCCAGGAACGCGCGACACAGATCGCGCACCGCAACACCGGTGCGAAATTACCGAAGGACGACAAGATGGGCCGCACCGTCCTCGCCACGATTGCGGGTGACGAGACCAAGCACTACCTCTTCTACCGTGACTTATCCCTCGCGGCCTTCGCCGTGGACCCGTCACTCATGATGGCCGCCACCGCACGACAGCTCACGCGCTTCGCCATGCCCGGAACGGGCATCCCGGGCTTTACCCGCCACGCCGTGCGTATTGCGCGCGAAGGAATCTACGGTCTCGGTCAATTCCTCAACGACGTGGTCGAACCCGTGACCACGGCGTGGAATCTCGAGGGCATGAAGGGCCTCTCCGCCGACGGCGAGCGAGCCCGCGAACAAATTCGTGGTTTCGTCGATTCCGCAACCACGACTGTCAATCGGATGTTGGAAAAACAAGCGACTCTCTCCCCTCGTCTCGCCTAAGTGCACCTCCTGCACTAAACAAGGTTCGTGAGCACCCACGAACGAGAAATCACTGCCCCCGTCCTGATGTGCACGGAGGACGGAAAGTACCTACGAGACGACGCGCGCGGGTGGTCGCGCGTACCTCTGCATACGGCAAATCTCGGCGACCCCACCGGCAACACCAAGCGTTGGGACTACTGGGCGATTCTGGCGGGCGACCTCGTGATCTCCTCGGTCTACTCCGACATCGACGTGCTCGGACTCGCCGACGTCTACTGGGTTCGCCTCGACACGCACCGCAGCGGCGGCCGGTCCATCTTGTTAGAGGCCGGTGGCGGCATTGAGCTACCCGACGTGCCCGGCACGACGCCCCTCACGATCGCGGTTCCTGATTTCGATCTCGCCATCGTCGATGACGACAATGCGACGAGGTTGCTCGCCACCTGGACCGAACCCGACGGCACGAATGGTCGATTGGACGCCACCATCGTGCGCCCTCAGGGTCACGAGTCGGTCAACGTCGTCATTCCCTGGAACGAGGATCTCTTCACGTTCACCTCAAAACAACAAGCTCGTCCGGCCTTCGGTGAAGTAGTCATTGGCGACGAACACTGGACTTTCGGAGGACCCGACGGTGACGCCTGGGGCGTGCTCGACGTCGGTCGCGGCCGCTGGCCCGCGCGCATCACCTGGAACTGGGGTGGAGGCGCCGGCAAAGTAGGTGGTCGGATCGTCGGTCTGCAGTTCGGGGCGAAGTGGACGACCGGCACGGGATTTACCGAAAATGGCGTCACCGTCGACGGCCGACTCACCAAGATCGGTCGCGAACTCGAGTGGACGTATGACTGGGATCACCCCATGGAACCGTGGCGTGTGTGCGACCCGGGCGGCCAATTAGACGTCACCCTTACGCCACGATTCGACAAGGTCACCGACGTCAATGCGGGCGAGGATTTCGGCAGCGAGGTTCACCAAGTCTTCGGCACCTGGTCGGGATATCTCATCACCGATGACGGCGAACGTCTTGAGTTCGACGACCTTCAAGGTTTCGCCGAAGAGGCTCGTCAGCGCTGGTAGCGAGGCGCCGCGCGGCGACAACTCAGAACAACGGGTGACCTAGGTCGTGGCGTCCCACGGTAACGAGGCGCTCGTCGCACGCACGAGAAGAGGCAAGTCCGTTTCTTCGAAGACGTGCAGTGGAGGCGTTTCAAAGGTGGCGTAGGGGCGCAAACGCAACACCACTCGGCCCTCTTTGCGGGCTCCCTCGATGACGAGCGGGCGCACCGATTCTTCCACCGGTCGCCCCGTCATGATGCCGGCAATCCTCATCGCGAGATCGCCGGCTGCTTCCGGATCACGGTCAATGGTGGCGTGACAGTAAACCTGCAAATACGTGATTGGCCATTTCTCATCCAGCACGCACAACGAGACGTCGTGGTGGCGCTCCACCGCCTTGGCTTTTCCGCGATCCGCGAGCGTCGACACGAGAATGGTGTCGTTGTCATCCATCGCGTAATAGACGACCGACATCGCCGGTCCGTCGTGTGCCCGGGCGTACCCGAAGACCGCGGTGCGATGCGCGCGCACGAATGCCCGACGCTCCTCTGGTGTCATCTCTCGCCCTTCTCGCTACCCGAACGTTACCGAGTGGTCTGCGGGTCACTGACCGAGTCGGTGACCGTGACGCTCCACGTGTCGACGGGCGTGGACTACCGCGCTATCGAAGTCGGTGAAGACGTGTCCCTCGCGCGCGAGACGCGCGATCACCGGACTGCTGCGACACAAACGATCGTTGTCCGACGCCGAGGACTTCAAGAAGACCGTGATGCCCCGAGCCGAGAGATCTTCAATGATCTGATGCAGGACGTCGGCGCCGGTGGCGTCGATGAACGACAAGCCGCGTAGGCGCAAGATCACGACGGACGCGCCCGCGAGTTCCGTGAAGGACTCGAGAAATTGCGGGGCGGCTCCGAAGAACAAGGCACCATCGAAACGAAAGACGGCAATGTGCTGGGCGAGCAACTCACTGCCCGCGACATCTTCCCCCTCGCTGGTGGCGAAATCTTCACGCACCACGCCCGACTGCGCGGCGAGTGAGCGCAGAGCGAGCACACCCGCAACGACGAGACCGACCTCAATGGCGTTGACCAAGTTCACCGTAACGGTCACGATCGCGGTCAGCGCGAAGGCGAAGGTCTCGGAGCGGTGTGCTCGCAGCACTCGCACAACCCGAACGCGGTCCACCATCTTGATCGCGGTCATGACGAGTACGCCTCCGAGGACCGCGAGCGGAATCTTCTCGACAACGGGCGCGAGCAGCAGAATCACGAGGAGGATGACGACCGCGTGGGTGATAGCGGACACGCGCGTGCGAGCTCCCGCGCGAACATTGACGGCAGTGCGAGCAATGGCGCCGGTGGCCGGCATCCCGCCGAATAGCCCGCACGCGATATTGGCCAGGCCCTGACCCAACATTTCGCGGTTCTCCAGCGACTTCGATCCCGACACCATGGCGTCAGCGACGCGCGCCGACAACAAACTCTCGATGGCCACGAGTAGGGCTACCGCCAGAGCCGGTCCGGTGAGGTGTTGCACGTGAGCAAAGTTGAGATCCGGCACGCGGGGTGCGGGCAGGTGGCGTGGCAGGACGCCCAGCGTCGGCGCCGTGGCCCCCACGAGTTCCGCCACGGTCGTCACCACGACCACCGCCACGATGGACGAAGGAACGACCGATGACACTCGTGGCATCAGAGTCATGATGACGATCACGCCGAGTCCCATCAACAAGGTCGCCGTCGGCACGTGATGCGTCGCACCGGCGACGGCGCGCCACGCGGAGTTCAGGACACTCGAGCCCGTACCCGCCGATTCGCCAAGTAGAAGCGGGACTTGCTGGAGGGCAATGACAACCGCGATGCCGAGGGTGAATCCTTCGAGCACCGACCAGGGAACAAAATTGATCACTCGGCCCAGGCCTACGACGCCAAAGCCGAGCACCATGACACCGGCCATGACCGCAACGGTGGCAACGGCACTCACACCGTCGCGAGCCACGATGGACACGAGAACGACCGCCATCGCCCCCGTCGGACCCGATACCTGGACGGAAGATCCGCCAAAGATCGCCGCCACCACCCCCGCGACGATCGCGGTGATGATCCCGGCCGTCGGCCCGACCCCGGAGGCCACACCGAATCCGAGCGCCAAGGGGAGGGCCACAATGCCAACCGTGAGACCGGCGAGCAGATCACGCCGCCAGGAAATGCTCAGACCGGCGTAGTCACGTTGGCGCGGTGCGAGATCACGCGCCCGACGGACGAACGTGTCTCGACGCGAACTCATGACGAACGAACACTCTCGAGGTGAGCGAGAGCTTCACGCGTTCGGTCCAACGTCGCCCCGAGCACCGCTCGCGCCGCCGTTAGAAACACCGCCACCGACGGATCGGTCAATCGGTAGGTGACCGCGTTGCCCGTGCGCTGCGAGGCGACCAACCCGGTCCGCTTGAGAACCGCGAGCTGTTGGGAGAGGGCCGAGGATTCGAGCCCTACCTCTTCTTGCAGGACCGCGACCGGTTGGTCGCCGTCGGTCAGCAACTCCAGAATGCGAATGCGCGCCGGGTGCCCGAGCGACTTGAACAATTCCGCTTTCGCGACGTAGAGGGGCTGGGTCAGACTGGTCGTCGGCATGACTTTATGGTAATGCTGAAACCGTTAACTAATCAAGTCACCCCGTGACCTACCCATGAGAAAGGGGCGCTCAGAAACGCAAAAGCGCCGCTCGCGAAACGCGAGCGGCGCTTTCAATGCGTACCAAGTGGTATCAGATAGCGCGAACGTTCTGCGCTTCTTCGCCCTTCTTGCCAGGCACGACGTCGAATTCGACGCGCTGACCCTCATCGAGGGTCTTGTAGCCATCGCTCTGGATGCTGGAGAAATGGACGAAAACGTCATCACCTTGCTCACGCGAGATGAAGCCGAAACCCTTTTCTGCATTGAAAAACTTCACTGTACCTTGTGCCACGAAAACTCGCTTCTCTAAGCGGCAGGTCAACCTGTTCGGCCTGCTCGCCACTTAGAACCGTACTCGCACTTATCCACGTACTCCGAAAGTTCTCCTAAGAAGTCTCACAACCCTTTGATTTACTGAGGAAAAGTTCCCTCGCCCACCCGTGGCGCCGCCCTGCGGATGCTCGAATCCCTTCGGTCGTAACAAGTGATGCTCGTCGTACGGCCGCGCCATTGTGTTCTCACGAGCACATAATGGCCTGCGGTCACGCGAACATTCCTCACGTTTCTCGTCGCATTTTCTCGCCGCTCGTTCCCCTATTGAATCGACGAGATGGGCGACGAGGCGGTCCCTCCCGCCTTCGACCCGTCTCATTACGCTAGGGAAAGAAGCTGATTGATCGGGGGGTCATGATGTCACAAGGCAGTCTCGCGATTTCGAGCGCCATCCTGCTGTTACCGGCGCTGCTCTTTGTGTCCGGTGCGGGCAGCATCATCACGTACATCATCATCGTGGTGGCCAATCGAGCCGAACCCGACCCCACCGGGAAGCGGCCCGCGACCGTCTATTTCTTTGGTGGTGCTTTCCTCACGCTCTGGATCGCCTTAATCGGACTAGTGATCACGCTGGCGGCCCTCATCAACTTGATTGGCTCACACCCACAGTTCGGTGGCTACCCCGGACCCGGTCTCGTCAATCCCACCATCCGCAACGTCTCCGTCGGGCTTCTCATTTTCCTCATCGCCGGCGCCGCACACTTTCTGCACGTCCGCCGTGGTCTGGAACTGGCGGCGAGCGACTCGGACGAAGCCAGCCCGGCCAAGCGCGTGGCGCGCAGCTACGTCAACGTGGTGAGTTTCCTTTCGGTGCTCGTCTTCGTTATTGCCACCTTCGTGTTCTTCTTTCTCATCTTGGGTCTGATCGCCCCGGGCGTGTACGAAGCGGGTCCTCGAATGAGCACGTTCCGTGCGCTGCTCGATGCATTCATGGTTTTGGGCATTGCGACCTTGGTGTTTCGTCGCCACCAGCGATTCGAACCGACCCACCTACGACTGTTCACCAAGTCCGGCGGCGTGGTCATCGAGACACCGAACGTCCCAGCGGAATAAGCACTCACTCCTAGTGGTGTGACCACAGTCGTCGCCTCGCGACGAAGTGACCTTTCTCTCCATCGCGCACGGCACGTGATCCGCACGTGACGTTGAGGTGACCACGAACGCATGTCGCAACCGCGCCGCGAGCCCACTCGTCGGGGTCTACTACTCTGACAAAAAGTTTTTTTAAAAGGGGCGCACGTGTCTTCACTTCGAGTCAACGCAACGGCCATCCGTCGACGAGGTGTCGCGGCCATCAGCGCCGTAGTGCTTATTGCCGGTATCAGCACTCTCAGTGGGGTGGTCTCCGCTGGTGCCGATATCACCGTCGGCACCAATCCCACGGACATCGCGATCGATACCGCCACCAACATTGCCTACGTCGCGAATGCCGGCAATAACACGGTGTCGGTAGTGACGGGCACGTCCAACTTCGCGCACCCGACGATCTCGCTGGGACACAGCCCTATGGCCATCTGCGTCAACTCAACGACCAACGTCATCTACACGGCCAATGGCAGCAGCGGCACCGTCTCGGTCATCAACGGTGCCACCAACACCTTGACGACGACCATCAGCGTGAGCGGCACCGTCACCGACGTGGTCGTCGACCCCGCGACCAACGTGATCTACACCCTCTCGAACATCGGCCCGTCGAACCCCAATACTGGTTTGATCTCGGTGATCGACGGGACGACCAACACGGTGACCACAACCCTCGCCATCGCGGGAGTTCCGTCGAGTGCGCACGGTCTGGCGGTCAATCCCACCACCAATCTCGTCTACGCCAGTTACAACACGGGCATCGGAAATGCTCTCACCTACCACATTGAGGTGATCAACGGAGCCACGAACACCGTGACGACCACATTTACGACAGCCGACTTCAATTCTTTGCTGACGGTGAATCCGGTAACGAACATGCTGTTCGCGGGGACCGCCTCCGGCACATCCGTTGTGGGTTACGACGGCACGACGAACAGCCTCGCGGTGACAATGTCGACCCCCTACGGTTTGTCCTCGCTCGCCATCGACACGTCTAACAACACCGTCTACTGTCTCAGCGGAGCCGGGACACTCGCCGTCTTGCACCCGGCGACGCCAACGTATTCAACCGTCGATCAGCTCGCGAGCGGCAGTAACGCTTCGGCTGTGGCCGTGAATCCCACGACGCACCAGGTGATGGTCACGAACACGTTGCTGTACCAAAACGCAACCAACACCACCGGCACGGTAACCATCATCGACGGCACGATCAGCTCGGGAACCCCGACCATTGCGACGGGCTTTTCCCCGGGGCGCATGGCCATCAACTCCACGACCAACATGGCCTACGTCATTAACAACGATGGCTCGGTCTCCGTCCTCAACCTCAGCACCCATGCGTTGGTATCGACGTTCTCGGAAGCCATCAGTGTGCTCGACGTGGCGGTCGATGCAGCGACCAACACGGTCTACCTCGTCGGCGGGTCCTCCGACCTCTTCGTGGTGAATGGCGCCAATAACAGTCTCCTTGCGCACGTCAACGTCAACTCGTATCCCGGCGGCGTGGCAGTCAACCCCACGACCAACACCGTCTACGTCACGAACTACGTGGCCAAGACCTTGACCGTTCTCAGCGGCGCGACGAACACCATCACGGCCACGATCAATGTCGGAAAGACAGCCGGAGCGGTCGCGGTGAATGCTGCGACCAATACCGTCTACGTCGCCAACGGCGGCGACGGCACGATGTCCGTTATCAATGGCGCCACCAACGCGGTGACCGCGACGGTCTCCGTGGGACCGAGCCCCGGCGGTATCGCCGTCAACGCGACGACGAACATGGTGTACGTGTCCAACAGTGGTTCGAGCCAGAACCTCACGGTCGTTGATGGCGCGACCAACGTGGTCGCGGCGAATGTCACCGTTGGTTTCAACCCGAAGAGCGTGGCGGTGGACCCGTCAACTAACACGGTGTTCGTCGGCTCCAACGGCGGTATTACGAGCGTTGACGGTGCCACGAACACCGCCAAGCAGACCGGAGCCCTTCCCGGCACGATTGGGTGTCTGGTGTTCAACCCCACCACCAATACTCTCGACGCCACGACGGATGGAGGCAACGGACAGCAGCGCGGAACGGGAACGAGTGGTGTCTCACTGCTGAGTGTTCCAACGGCCCCGTCGGTCGCATCGGTTACCCGGGGAAATGCTTCGGTCACCGTGAACATCGCTCCCCCGTCGTCGAGTGGTGGTGCGCCGATTGCTCAATACACGGTGACGGCCACGGACACGACCACTCCCGCTAACGGTGGGCAAGTGGTGAGTGGCGCAGCGAGTCCGATTACGGTCACCGGACTCACCAATGGCGACAGCTACACGTTCACGGTCACGGTCACCACATTGATGGGCACGAGTCCGTCGTCGAGCGCCTCATCCGCAGCGGTTCCCGCAACTGTTCCCGGCGCACCTACTGGGGTATCAGCAACACGCGGCAACGCTCAGGCGGCAGTCAGCTTCACCGCTCCGGCGTCGAACGGTGGAGCCGCCATTACGAGTTACACCGTGACGGCGAACGACCTCTCCAACAACTTTGGGGGCGGTGAAACAGCCTCGGGTGCGACAAGTCCGATCACTGTCACCGGCCTGATCGATGGTGACAGTTACACCTTCACCGTGGTCGCCACGAATGCCGTCGGGAAGGGTGCGGCGAGTTCGGCGAGCCCTCCCGTCACCCCCGCGACGGTGCCCATCGCTCCGTACAACCTCAGCGTCACCGCAGGCAATGCGTCCGCCACCGTCTCCTTTACGTCCCCAAGCACCGCACTGGACGGAGGCGAGCCCATTACGAGTTTCACCGCAACCGCGACGGACCTCACCAACGCGGCCCGCGGCGGACAAACGGCGACGGGCGCCTCGAGCCCCTTGACCGTGACCGGACTTACCAATGGCGACACCTACTCCTTCACCGTGGTCGCGACGAACGAAGTCGGCGACAGCGCTCCCAGCCACAACACCTACGGGGTCGTCCCGAGCGTGCCCGCCACGGTGCCTGGAGCTCCCACCAACGTCACGGTCAGTGCAGAGGACAAGGCGGCGGCCGTGTACTTCACCGCACCCACCAGTGATGGAGGCGCGACGATCACCAGTTACAAGGTGACTGCCACCGACTCGACGACACCGGCCAATGGTGGACAAATCGGAACCGATGGCGGAAGCCCCGTCGTCGTCAGCGGATTGACGCCGGGCGACCACTACACCTTCACCGTGAAGGCCGTGAATTCTGTGGGTGCGGGACCGGCCAGCTCGGCCTCCGCTGCTTTTGTCGCGATCACCCTCGCGGGTGCTCCGACGGCGGTAACCGCCACGCGCGGCGACCAGTCCGCCACCGTGAGTTTCACGCCGCCCGCGTCCAATGGATTCTCCGCGATCACCGGATACTGGGTCACCGCAACCGATTCGACCACGCCCGCCAACGGGGGTCAGAAGGTTCTCGTCTCCTCAAGCCCGACCACCATCACGGGTCTCACCGACGGCGATAGTTACACCTTCACCGTGGCGGCTCTCAACTACGTGGGCACGGGGCCGGCCAGTGCCGCTTCTGCGGCCGTCGTGCCGTTGGGTGTCGCGTCGCCTCCGACCAACGTCGTTGCCACGGGCGGATTCACGTCGGCCACCGTTACCTGGACGTCGGGCTACAACCACGGCTCGCCTATCACGAGTTTTACCGTGACGGCGTCCGGTACGGGCGGTCCGACCTGCACCTACACCGTGGGCGTCTCGCCAGGAACCGACACGTGCACCGTGACGGGACTTACCCATCAGTCCTACACGTTCACGGTCGTCGCGAACAACGGTGTCGGCGCCAGCGCGGCATCGGTCGCGTCCAACGCGGTCATTCCGACGACCTTGCCCGGAGTCCCCACAGGACTCTCGGCCACGCCCGGTTTCGCCCAGGCCACCGTCAAGTGGAGCGCTCCGGCGTCCGACGGAGGATCACCCGTCACGCTCTACACCGCGACCGCTACGCCGGGCGGAAAGAAGTGTGTCTTTACCGTCGGCGTGTCAGTGGGTACGAACCTGTGCACGGTATACGGCTTAACCAACGGCACGAAGTACACCTTCAAAGTCACCACGACAACCGCCCTCGGCACCAGTGCGGCGTCGGCCGCCACCACGTCGGTCACGCCATTGTCCACTGATGCGGTCATCACGTCGTCGGCCACCATCGTCGTCTCACCGTCCGCCAAGGTCAACTTCGCTTTGACGGCGACCGGTACGACACCGACGAAGACATCCGCGGCGTGGTTCTCAACCTTGGGTCTGCCCTCGTTCCTGAAGAAGACGGCGTTCAAGGGCACCGTGGCGAACACTGGCACCCTCACCGGAACGGCACCGGCCACGCCCGGCGTGTACACCTTCGATGTCATTGCTGCTGACGGACCCGGCAACATCACATATCAATTGGTCACCTTCACCGTTTTGGGCTTCACGTCATCGACGACCTCCAGCGCATTCTCGGTCGGCACTGCGGGGACGATTACGTTCACCACGAACGATCCCCACGCGACGCTGTCGACAAAGTCCGTGCTGCCCGCGGGCGTCAAGTTGACGAACAACAAGAACGGGACGGCCACCTTGTCCGGAACGCCGACGAAGTCCTCGGCGACGCCGTTCACGATTGTCATCACCGCAACCGATGGTGCGGCAACGACGACCTTTACGTTCACGCTGAGCGTCAGTTAACTGGTCGCACCCACCGACCCACCCGGGTGTCATCACGCACTCGGCTGGGTCGGTGGGTGCACAAGCTCTTCTGTGACATCTCGCGCACGTCGAGCCAGTTTCTCGTGCGCGCCAAATTTTCCGTACTCAGAATTCGCTGTTCATTATGACGGTGCCGTGATCGCGGCAGCGACCCTCGACCGAGGATGGCGTCACCGTGACTGCCAAACGACGACCACACTCGGCGCAGTAGCGAGGGGGATCGAAAGCGCGACGACACCCCGCACAGTCCAGCTTGCCGCACGCCATGCAATGCGCGGCCATCTACAAGACCGATGAAAGCGAGCCGATGGGCATTTCGAGCGACTCGAGCATCGCGAGATCTTCGTCCGGCGTGCGCCCCAGCGTCGTCAGATAATTACCCACGATGAGGGCGTTGATGCCGGCCGTCATACCAATGTCCTGAAGATCCCTCA
>Ga0208872_1000298_pt1 | contig 41227 bp, 35 predicted proteins | sample CryBogCBH12Aug08_FD_185508 | JGI IMG/M metagenome (GOLD analysis project Ga0208872, IMG submission 185508) | Freshwater microbial communities from Crystal Bog, Wisconsin, USA - CBH12Aug08 (SPAdes) | ecosystem: Environmental > Aquatic > Freshwater > Lake | place: Crystal Bog, Wisconsin, USA...
TCTCGGGTCAAAATGGATTCAAACCGGCTCAGTGATTATCTAGCCACCGTTTATCCTGAAGTGAGGGAGCCGGACAAAATGGAACTGGTGAAACGGGATCGGAGTTGGAGTGAATTCTTCTTTGATCAGGGCCGGGGAAATCGGATGCCTGGTGTTGCTGGTTCACTGTGGGCTGCTTTCAATGGCGTCACTGAATGGGTTGATCATCGGAAATCGAGGCAGAACGAGAATCAGCGTTTGGCTTCTTCGTGGTTTGGAGGCTCGTATCAGACCAAGGCCAGAGCGTTTACGGTTGCTGCTGATAAATTGGCGGTGTGGAATTGATTGGCAACGAAGTGGCGCAGGTCATTCTGGATGCTTGCATCAAAAACCAGGTCACGCCCGAATCACTGCTCCACGGTCTGTCCCAGTCTATGCTCGAACTGGACTGAAAATCACAAAAGGATTCGGGCTTGGGCTTGAATCCTTTTTTTAGCCTCAAACATCCGTCTCTGAAAGAAGCCTCTCTTGTTCAAGTGCTTTTCGTGAAGCCTTCAATGATTGACACAACGGCGCTAGGTTGTTGTGCGACTTCAATTCAGTTAGGTATTTTTCCTGCCTTAAATATAGCTCTCGACTACCCAACCTCTCGAGAAGTCTATCAATATTCCTTGGAATCAAAAGTTCGGCATTCGGATGTAGCGGCAAAACTTCAGTGGCAAAAATTTTCAAACCTGCTGGGTCGTAATCAGGAAAGTATAACAACTCGCCTTGCCAAGACTTAACCCAAAGGCGCCAAGCAGCTCCCCAATGCCATCGCAAAACCAGTGCATAATCTTTGTTCATCAATTCCGGGAAAAACTTCAGCACTTTCTCAAAATGCCAGAGGCATTCAGAATTTTCTATGGCTATCAAACAGGCGCAATCAATACGAAGACGAGGCAACTCTCCTTTTGTAACCAAAATGGCAGTGCCCGGCGGACTTGATTTCAAAGGTTGATCCCCAAGGAAGCAATTGTCAAAGGGACGAATGAAGATTCCGTCGAATGGGCGATTTGGCAAGGCCTTGGAATCACCCGCGATATCAGCCATGAGTTCTCGACTTCGATTTTCCGGTTCGGTGTTGGCATATCGAATCAAATCCTGAATTCCCCATTTTTGCGCGACAAACCTAGCTAGTTTTCCCGGGACACCTCGGATGACATAACTCGCGCCAGATTTTTCCAACTGCAATACTCCCGCCTCTTGTAAGGGATTGATTAGCTGCTTCGAAAGCTGGCTTCGAGGAAGCGATTCACCCCTGTCCAGAAGCGCAAGTTTCTTGGCCTGTCCACAACTTAATCGCATTGAAGCACCTTTCGGAGCACGGTCTGACCACCGAATCGCTGCCCTCGCTTGCGGACACGAACCCAATTGTCAAAGCCGACAGTCTGCTGGGAATGACCCGCTGTAATCAGAATGATGCCCCGACTCTTTGCGTATTCGAGGACGCTACGGACATATTTTGGCGCGAGCACGCCGGTTTCATCCAAGACACAATGAACGGTTGAGCCTGCTTTGGGGTCAATCGCTCGCTCACGGTAGACCTCGATCAGGGAGAGGTAGATCAACATCTTCACCAAATAGTCGGTGCCGGTAGAACCAATGTGGTCAAGTGACTTTCGCCAGCCCATGTCATGACCATTCTCGTGAACGCGAATCTGAAAATCAAAGTAATCGGTCAGGCGCAATTGCTTGGTGCCGTATGTGTCGATCTCCCGCACCAAGCGCATGAATGTGTCGATGGCTTTCTCAATCTGCTCTCGATCGGCACGCTTTACGTTGAACGGCCGGATATGGGAGGCGACGGCCTTATCGTCCGTGAAGTGGCTACCAATCTTGGCCTGAAAACGGATCTGATTCCGCTGGTGAGTTTTGGCTCGGTCAAAACCAACGCCGGTTTAATTCGTGATTGGCTCAAAAAGCACCAACAGGAACGAATCATTTTAGTTTCGCTGAGCAAAGGTGGAGCGGATTTGAAATTGGCCATGTCGAGTCCTGACTCACCTGAAACATTTCACAATGTCATTGCTTGGATTAATGTCTGCGGCCCGTTAAGCGGTTCACGGATGGCGAATTGGATATTGGAAAGCCGAATACGCACTTGGTTCTTTCAATGCAAACTCCGCTGGCAAAAAAGAGACTTCCAATTTGTTTCTGATCTCCGCCATGGTGACAATGCGCCGCTTAATTTTGCGTTTCAGCCACCTGAATGCATGCGGATGGTGAGCTTAATCGGATTCCCGCTTCACCGGCATATGACCACACGGTTTTCTCATTTTTGTCATCGCACATTGTCTAAGCACGGACCAAATGATGGAACAACCTCTTTGGCCGACCTGCATGTCGTGCCAGGAGAAATATACCCCGTCTGGGGTATGGATCACTATTTTCGGCCTGAAAGCGAAGCTCGAAAATTGGTCTTGGCTACTTTTCGATATTTATTCGAATGATTTCTAAGTTTCATGGTTGGTTTATTTAAATTAGATACCCCTGACCTGTTTCAATTGGGCTGGTGATGTTTGTCCGAGGCTGGGGTTTCGGGATGGATTTTAAAGCACTTAATTTTGGGTCGTAGGTAATTTTCTGCCTGTTCAGCTGGATTCAAATTCATCATGTTAACCATAAGACGCAATAAATAAAATCGCGTAGGCTTCGCTGGGATTGACACCGAGAGACTGTGTGATACCCAATTGGAACACCACGCTTGGTATGGGGTGGCTTTTATGTTTGCCTATATTGATTCCGGTGAACCAAGTTACTACAGCGCCAGAAGCATCCTGCTGTTGATTACGCTGTGTTTTCTCACGTATCTGGTTTCACCGTTCAATTCGATGCCGCGCAAGGAGCGGGAAGGGCTTCTGATTGTTTATCCGGCAATCATTTTGGTCTATTGCGTTTTGTTTCAGGTGAGACTGTTGTCCTTGGATCCGCATGTGCATTATTATTTGGGTCCGACTGGGGTTTATACGTGGATGACTAATTCGCTCATCTGTCTGTCATTCGGCGCGGCTTTTTCTCTCGCAATTGCATTTTCGGCTAGCATTGGCGGGCGTTTCTACGGGTGCCTATTTCTGGTTTTATACATTCTCCTCATAATCGGTGCCATACACAGCCGGCCACCGGTGATGAGCACGTAGTTGTCATGACCAACACCGATTTCAAATCGAACGGGGTGCGCAGCGCGGGCTTGCGGCTGATCAAGTTTTACATCGCCGTTGCCTTTATTGTTTGGAAACTGAGCTGCCTTTACATTCAGGGGGACGCAGGTCTCTCCTCCAATTTTGGGGCGTCGTTCTGGTCGCTGGCTGTCGGATGGGGATATGCTATTGGGGTTGTGATTTTGCTGAGTCATGCCTTCCTGAAACTCAGATCGAAACAATATCAAGGCCTCGCCGCGTCGCTCATTTTCACCGGATTTGGCCTGCTTTTTCTGGTATTGGGAACCGGCATTCCACATCTCACCGTGAGTTCCGTAGGCTCCATAGCCGGTTTGGGAATGAACGCATTGATGCTGTATTATTCGTTCAAGGGGCTGCGGCATTTCAAAACTCGCGCCTTTACTCTTTGGGTTTGGGGTTACGCGATCAATCTTATCGGCGAGATTGGGATGAAATTTTTCATCACTGCCAATACTCCCGCCATGGTGGCTGGAGGCAACCCCGGGTGGTTTTGGAATCTGGTGCAGGACTTTGGCCTCAGCGCCTTGCACGCCGAATGGCTGCTGGAGTTTTACTGGCTGGGGCACATCGTCTCCGGCGTTCTCATTGCGGCTGGATTGATTCTGCTGGTTCGGCAAGCGGGTTCAAAAGATTCCCAGCCATTGTCCACCAATACCGCAAAGTATGTGGCCATGGGCGTCTTGTTGATGTTGGTCGGCATTTATCCCTCGCTTGCTTACTTCGGCTCACCGGGACTTGTTTCCACCTGTGTTGTGAATGTTGTGATACTTTGGTTTTCACTGTCAGCCCGCAGGCAATCCAAAGGTTTTTGCTTTACGTTGTGGGCCTGTGCTTCCGGCGTCACGCTTGCGCTCACAGTTGGTGGTCAGTTCCATCGCAATTGGGGATATCCACCCGGTTGGTTTGATTCGATCATTTTGGAAATGATGGTGCTGGGAGGATTGATTGCCGGAATTTTATGGATTGTTGGTCTGATACTGGCGTTGCGACAGATGTCCTCAGCAAAACTGCCGGATGATGCATCGGCAGAAGCCATCCCCGAAGTCGCGCTGATTCCAAAACCGCCCGGCTGGATGAAAAACCGCCTCGTCATCATCCTCGGTGTGGGGTTGCTGGCCATCTGCATCATTTGGCTCCGCAATAACGATCTCTCCCAGGTTTTATCACTGGAACCCAAGTATGAAGGCCATACCTTGAGTTATTGGATGAATCACTGGTATTCGAATCCGTGGGGTGGTGCCGTCAATTCCGAAGCTCAAACTGCAATTAAATCTATGGGAGCGAAGGCGGTGCCATACTTTGTTGATTGGATTGGCCGGCCATACAATTCCTATCCCGGTCGGAATTATCCCGACTTGGCATTGAAAGGATTTGAGGTGCTTGGCCCAGTTGCCAGACCAGCCGTGCCCAAGCTGATTAAAATGATTGGTCGTGGTGATTATCCGATGCGTGCCCTCTTGTGCATAGGCGCTGATGCGGTTCCCGCCTTGGCCGACAAGTATGTGGAGACACTTACCTACACCAATCCGCCCATGATGAACTGGCGTGATTCACGTTCTTCGACAAGTCCGGCCCGCATTCAGGAAGGCATCATCCAAACGTTAAGCCAGATGGGGACAAACGCAGAATTCGCAGCGCCAGGCTTGATCAAGGGCATCAGAAGTCAAACCTCTTGGACTCGAACCGCAGCTGCCATGGCTTTGGGAAACATTGGTATCAATCAACCGGACACGGTTATCCCCGTCTTGATAAACGTGTTCACAAATACGGACCCATCCACAATGGTAGCAGTTGCTGGGGCGATGGCTTCGATAGGGAAAAACCGTCCGGACATTGTCGTTCCGGTTTTGATCAGAAAACTTACCAATGACAGCATGGATGTCATGAGTCAGGGAGGGATTGCTGAGGCATTGGCGTCGGTCGGTCATGGTCGACCGACAACAGTCGTCCCGGTGTTGATTCAAGTGTTCACGAACATGAATAACAATGCGGTTCAGCCGACTGTTGGTCGTCAGGTATTTCCGTTCCGTCCTGATTTTTATTACCGGATGTCGAACTTTTACGATTTTAACGCAAGCCCCCAAAGCCGGGTGGCTGATGCCTTGGCCACATTTGGGTCGCAAGCCGCCGAAGCCGTTCCTTATCTGCTTTTGGCGGGCGGAAGCACCAATGCAAACCTACGCAGCCATGTTGCGGTGGCGGTTCAGAAAATTGCACCATTAACACCGGCTTCGCTCGCGCCCCTGATTCGAAACCTTGCCGAAAAAGATGTTCAAGTCCGCCGGCAGGCCCTTTGGACATTTGAATCTCTTGGCACCAACGCGGCGGAAGCTCTGCCAATGTTGGTGCAAACCTGCCTGCATGATTCAGATACGGAGGTCCGCAAGAGCTCGATGGAATGCATTTCAAAAATCGGCCAGATCAATGATGACATAATCCACGCGATGAATGAAAACCTTGCCAGCGCCGATTCATCAATTGATTACGCAGCCTATGGTGTGTTAGCCGGATTTTCCGACCGGTCGAAAGATGCTTTCGTCTCGCTGATGAAAGCCATGCGAACCTGTCCCGATGGTCAAACCAGACAACAAATCAAGTATTGTCTGCAATCGGCGGTCAACCGGAGCACAACCATCCTGAACGAATGTGTCTTTGGTATCGACCCGGAAAACCGTTACGAAGCCCTGCAACTTTCGGATCAATTTGGAATGGATTTTTCTGATTCCAGAGCGCCATTACAAATGATGCTGCACGACAAAAAACTGGAGGCGCGGATACTGGCAACGAATATGTTAATCCAGCTTGATGCCGCCCGCTATGGCCGGCCAGTGGCAGAATTGCTCATTCGTGGTGACAATCTCAATGCAAGGGACAATCAAGGTCTGTCAGCTTTGCATGTTTCCGCAGTCAGCCATCAAGTTGCAGCCATTAAGGCGTTGCTCGCTGCTGGGGCGGATCCAAACATAAAAGACAATCAGGGGCGCACCGCCGCCCACCTGCTGCTGGATGAGAAATGGCCGTGGGAAGGGGTTGTAGACGCACTTTCCGCACTTGTAAAAGGAGGAGCCGACCTTTCTGTTTCCGACAACAACGGTAAAACCCCGCTGCATTATCTTGCGGCGGCAGGAAGCCAAAGCCCGTTTTTTTTCATGAGCGGAATCACCGATATTTTCGAATCATCAAAGATGGATATTGAGGCGAAGGACTTCGATGGAAACACACCGCTGCTGATTGCGATAAAAACGGGAACCACCGATGTTTTTGGTTGGTTGATTAAGAAAGGCGCGAATTTGGATTCGACCAACAACGCCGGTGAATCCGCACGCGTATTAGCAGCCCGAAACCAGAGTCCATTTACACGTCCAGATGAACGTTCCGTCGAAACGGACATCTTTCAGGCTGTGCACGAAGGCAATGTTGACGCGGCGGCACGGCTGATAAAGGCTGACCCCCAACTCGTGAATCAGACCAACCAGTTTCAACAAACCCCATTGCGCACAGCGGTAATACAGCATCAGACCAACATGATCAGCTTTCTCGAAAGCCACGCCGCAAAATGGGACGAAGGCTCGGCGGTCTTGGCAGGCCGCGCGGATGTTTTGAAAACCATTATTCAGCAAACTCCTTCGGCCGTCTCAACCAAGGTGCAGGGCAAAGGGTTGGCTCACATCGCCGCCGCAAATGGTGACGTGGACATGCTAAATGTCCTGATTGCGGCCAGTGCTGATTTACAGGCAAAAGACCGTTGGGGACTATCCCCGCTGGGTTATGCCCTAATTAACAACCATCAGGACGTGCAGGCATTGTTGCTTCGACATGGTGCAAAGGAAAATATTTTCGATGCTGTTTATGCCGATGATTTGAAAACTGCCACTGTTTTACTTGCACGGGACACGTCGCTGGCTGTTTCAACCGACACAGAAAAAATCTCAGTGGTGGACATTGCCGCCGCCGCAGGCCACACCGACATTTTGAAATTACTCTTGATAACTGGTGCGCCTCTCAACGCTGCGACTCGGACCAACCATCCAAACCCTGTCCATTTAGCGGCATTTTATGATCAGGTGGAGGCTTTGGAACTACTCATCCGTGCGGGTGGCAAAGTTGATCAAGTTGACCAGCTAGGTTTTTCACCCCTGCACTGGGCGGCTGTCGGGGGCGCAACAAATGCAGCCGCCTGGTTGATCGAACATAGGGCGGACGTCAATCAGATCATTGCCGAGGGTGAGCAAAACCAAATTAATTTTATAATGATGGGCCCAAATCGTGGAATCATTACTGGCGACACACCCTTGCATTTTGCAGCTCAATTGGGAGAGCCAAACATGGTTCAATTGCTTTTGAAATCCGGAGCGGCCGTCAATGCTGTCAATCAAATGCAACAAACTCCACTGGATCTGGCTGATAGTATGCAGGCGATGAATTCTATTGGAATGCGTATCGTTCAGTGGGGTATGCTGAATGTGCTGGGACCTCTAGGCTTCGATCAACCTATGCAAAATAGATTTCGGTTTAATCGGGAGGGTATGAACAGCGCCGCCACACTGCTCAAGACTGCTGGCGGAAGACATTCGGAAAACCAGCCTAGATTTGGTGCTTTTCCAAGGCACCCATAAAAAGTCTCACCCACCCCTCACCCAGAATCCTCAATAAAAGTGGGATAATATTTGGGTGACGGAATAGCTATAGCAATTCCGGCCAAATCACCTGCGAATCCAGCCTCGTCCAAAACGACGGGGCTGTTTCGTTTTCATCAATCCCCTACAAAAAGGAATCAAAATGTCCCCTCAAGCTGGTTGGATATTACAGGAAGAAGTTGTCCCTCGTCTAAAATCTGCCATCCCTCGAAACGTTAATTTCATAGGCTCTGAAGATGCCGAAGAACTGGTCCAAGATTCCGTCTGTATAGCTGCTCGACTCATGGACAGCGCGGAACGAGCTAACAAAATAGTGACGTCTGGAAACATCGCCTACTACACCATCCTGCACATGAAAAGTGGCAGGCGTTCACATGGTCACTCAAACGCCGATGTCTTGGGCTCAGCTACGCAACTCAATGGCCGGAGTCAGACCACGAGCTTTGATGAGCCAGTGAATGAGGTCGAGGAGTTGGGTGAGGAATTCACGGTCAATGATGTGCTGAGTTTTGATGATGAAGACCCGGGACAAAAGGCGGCTCGAAAATTGGACTGGGAATTCTTTTTGGCGAGTTTAACGGACAGGGAAAAGGCAGTCGTCGAAGGTTTGTTGACAGGTTTTAATGCTTCTGAAATTGGTCGTAAGTTAGGTCTGGATCCGTCAACGATCAAAAATTTTAAGCAACGGATAGCGGTGAAGATTCTGGAGTTTATGGGCCCGGATATTTTGGTTGAGATCAGGAAGAGCCCTAAATGGAAAAACAACCTCAACGCGAATAGAGAGAGGTTGGCGTGTAGAGGTAATCGACGGAATTAAAGCTGAGTGGTGCCAGTCTATGCGCCACACTCCAACCCATCCTCCCCTCCGCTGGCCAAACATCATCGTGGCCTTGGCTCTTCGGGGTCAGGGCTGCGGTGGGGAGGTGGTGGTGGGGAGGACGTGGAATTCCAAGTTTTTAGCTGTGGGGTTGGTTTAATCTGAATTTCCGCCAATTGGCGAAAACAAAGAGCATCAGTGAAAATGGGCACTCCAATTCAGTAATTCCAACTGCTGTGAGACAGTGGTGCTGCATTTAATGTGGCGCGACTTACTCGCCAGTGCGGCAGGTGTTTTTCCAGAATTGAGACGAAGCGGTCGTTGTGATTCCGCTCAATCAGATGCACCATTTCGTGGGCGACGATGTATTCCAGGCATTGCACCGGCTTCTTGGCCAGCTCCAAGTTGATCCAGATGCGCCGCGCTTCAATGTTGCAGGTGCCCCACCGGGTTTTCATCTTCTTGACGCCCCACTCCGCGACCGCAACGCCCAGCGCCGTCTGCCATTTCTGAATGAGCGGTGGAATCAGTTCCTTGAGCTGCTGGCGATACCAATGGTGCAAAATCCGGTTGCGCTGCGCGGCGACAGTTCCGGGCCGCACATGCAGTCCAAGTGTTGACTTGTTACGCAGCGTAACACCGGCGGACCTGTCGCATTCAATGACGTGCAGGCGATACCGTCGGCCAAGAAAATAATGACTTTCGCCGCTGACCATCTCGCGGGCGGACTGGCGTGGCTGTGCTTCAAACCGTGCCCGCTGGCGTTTGATCCAGCCGAGTTTACCAATCACCGCCAACCGCACGGCCTCATTACTTACCCGCAGTGGCGCGGCCACGCGCACGCGACCGTTTGGCGGATACACGCCGAGGTGCAGGTTCTTGATGCCCTTGCGGAACACCTGCACCTGCACGCCGCTGACCGTGATCTGGCGGGCCTTAATACTCATTTTGCTTCTTTACCAGTTCCAAAATACGATCTACCTCGGCGTCCTGCTTTGCCTTTGCGTCCGGGGGAATGTCGTGCAGCGCCCCAAACGCAGCCTCCTCCGGGTAAAGCACTTCGCGGATGGCTTTCTTCATCTTCCGAATTTTGAAAATGTTGTCGTCGCGCCATCCCGCTTGTGCATTGTTCCGCACCGCCGAATCAACCGCCACCGCCAGCGCCTCATTTTTGCCAAGGTTGTCATACAGTGCCTTCTTCGCCGAGGTGGTGAGTGATGGCGGATACGTCACGCCGCACGGACCATTCTTCGCCTGCTTCGTCAGCTCAACTATCTTCGCCAGATAGGCGGCGTAATCCAGCGCCGCCGCTTTGCGCTGCGCTATGAGCGCGTCCAGCAACTCCGACATCTTCTCGTAATACTTCGGGTTGATGGGTGATTCATCAATGATCAGCTTGCGCACGTTGTTCTCGATGGTTTCGGCAACGGCTACCTGATTTTTCTTGATGCTATCCGGGAGCGCCTTCACCGCATCTGCCCCGCGTTCCACGATGAGCTGGATCAGTGATAGGTCATTGAACGCCGACACCACTTCGCTTTCTTCGGCGCGGATGTAGGCATCAATCAAATGTCGCATCGCCGGCTCGTATTGTTTCAGGTCAATGGCGTCGCCGCTGTGCAGTTTCACCTCGTTACGCAGGTTTTCGTAAAAGGTGACTTCTGTTTTTATCGCCGCCGCCTGCGCCACGGTGTAACCGGCCTCGGTCATCTCGCTGGCGAGGTTGGCGTAGGCGCGAATCAGCGCCGCCGTTAGTTTGTAAAGCGACAGTCGTTGCGGCTCGTTGGCCTTGAGCTGCGCGGCGTTGCCGGATTCTTTGGATGAGAAATAACGGAGGTAGGCCGCTTGATCTTTCGGGACTTCGACCGGCTCGCACAAGGCGCGCACTTGTTCCAGCGCGTCCTCCAACCGCTCCGCTGCCTTGCCCAAGCGATCTTCCAGCAAGCCAGCCACGTCCTCCTTGTCGTAACCGTCCAGCGCGCCGGATGTGTAATCATTCACCGCGCCTTCTAGGCTGTGGAACAAATCTTTGTAATCAATGATGTAGCCGTATTCCTTGTCGTCGCCGTCGAGCCGGTTCACGCGGCAGATGGCTTGGAACAGGCCGTGGTCGCGCATCTGTTTATCAATGTAAAGATACGTGGCCGGCGGCGCATCAAAGCCGGTTAGGAGTTTATCCACGACGATCAACAGTTTCATCTGTCCCGGCTCATCAATGAACTTTTTCTTCACCGCCAGCTCAAATTCTTCAACGCGGTTCACTGCTTTCTCCGGCAAATCATTGAACCAGTCGGCCAGCATCTTTTGGTAAATGCCATACTGTTCCAGCTTTTCGGTTTGGCCTTCGCCGGATTCCTCGCCCTTGATGCTGGCAGTGGAAGGCACATACGAAGTGACGATGGCGCACTTGCCGTGCAAGTCGGTCTTGTCGAACAACTCAAAGAATTTGCACGCCTCGTAAATGCTGCCCGACACCAGTATGGCGTTGCCGCGTCCGCTAGCCAGCCGGTCGCATTTCTCGAAGTCCATTAGAATGTCGGCGGCGATCTTGTCCAGCCGTGACTTGCTGGACAGCACCTTTTGCATCGTTCCCCAACGCTGCTTGAGCTGTGCTTTGGCCAGACTGGTCAGCCCCTTGGTTTTCAGCTCAAACCACTCATCAATCTTCTTTTGTGACGTGATGCTCTGGTCAATCTCCCGCGCCTCGTAGCGCAAATCCAGCACCACGCCGTCCTTCACGGCTTCGTCAAACTTGTAGGTGTGGATGTAACGACCGAAAATTTCGATGCTCTTTTGCTTGTCCGCCTTGAGCAACGGCGTGCCGGTGAAACCGATGAACACCGCGCCCGGTAGAATCTCCTTCATCGCCTCGTGCAGTTTGCCGGACTGCGTGCGATGGCACTCATCCACGAACACGAATAGGTTGCCCTTGGGTTTGAAATCCGGCGGCAGCGCCTTTTTCATCTCCTTGATAAACTCGTCGGCGTCTCCATCCTCGTCTCCGCTTTGCTTGTTGCCAAACTTATGGATGAGCGAGCAAATCAACCACGGCTTCGTTGAATTAAGCGTGGCGATCATGTCCGCGCCGTTGGCGGTGCGATAAATGTCCTCGTTGACGCCGAGAAACACTTTTTCAATCTGCTCGTCCAGTTCCGTGCGGTCGGTGATGATCAGCACGCGGGGATCAGTGACGTGTTCCCGAATCCACTTGGCCAGCCACACCATCACGAGGCTCTTGCCGCTACCCTGCGTGTGCCAGATGATGCCGCCCTCGCGCTTCTTCACGAACGGCTGCGCGGCGCGCACACCAAAATACTGGTTGTGCCGGCAAAGTTTCTTCACCCCGGCATCGAAAACGATGAAATTGTGAATCAGTTCAAGGAAGCGTGCTTTGTTGCAAAGCTGGACTAACGCCCGGTCAAGCGGGTTCTCGATCTCGCTCGCCTCCTTCCATGTGAGGTAATACTTTTCTGGCGTCTGGATGGTGCCATAGCGCAAACCCTCGGTGTCGTTGCCGGCCATGACCAACTGCATCGTGGAAAAGAACCGCTCGATGAAGATTTTCTTCTGGTTGTCGAGATTCTGGCGGATGCCCTCGGCCACGGAGACTGTGGACCGTTTCAGCTCCAGCACACCCAGCGCGATGCCGTTGACGTAGATGACCACATCCGGGCGCTTCCCGTGCGCATTGGCATCGGCGGCGGCAACGGTGACCTCCTCGGCGATGGCAAAATCATTTTTCTCCGGCTGCTTCCAGTCAACGAGCCAGACTGTCACTTTGTTCTCGCCCATGTCGGGCTTCACTTTAACGCCGTAGCGCAGCAGTTCATAAACAGCGCGGTTGCGGTCGTAAAGGCTTTTGCTGGCGTCGCCCGCCGCCTTGTCTAATTCATAAAGCACCTTGCCGATGAGCGCGTCGGCGTGCCCCTGCTGCTTGAGCCAGGCGCGCAACAGTTCCGGCTCGCTGTTGCGGTTGCTTTCCCGCTCTTCCCAGTTGCCGAGATAAGCATAGCCCAGCGTCTCACGGAACAGCTTCACCACCCGCTGCTGGGTCTTGCGTTCGAGCTGGCCGATGGAACTCATTTTTTATTGCGAACCATTTTACGGAGATACGGTTCGCTGATTCTTGCCAAATCCAGCAGTTGTTCAGCTAGTTCCAGATGAATTCTGTCGTCGGTTTTAATTTGCCAGAGCGCATCGGGCATTCGCCAGTCGCTGGCAGGAGAATGCACTAAAATTTCCGCCTCCCACCATGGTCGGCGTTCATGCGCCGTTGGAAATCGCACTTTTACAGCTTCCAATAGCTCGGAACAAAAACGCCGTTTTTTTAATATTTTTGTTTCACGATAGACCCCCATAACCACTTTCTTTCCATATTCCCCTGTTTGCAAACACACGCCATATTCGTCTTTCCATTCTGGCCTCCAAAAATAAAAACTGGGAAACGCATCAATGCCAAACCGTTCTTCACGGGCAAATCGCCAGTCCTTTAACTTTGGTTTAAGTCGAGCTTCAAGGGAGTCATACAATTTGTCCACTATCTGCTCCATGACTTCCGGCCACACATCACCGACAGTTGAGGCAATGCGAAAATTATCTTCGTCCTTCAGGATAAATTTTTGAATTAAGTCATTTGTCATCGTTTTCCCTTTCGGATTCGTTATTGGTCTCGCGTTTGAGATGCGTCTCTGTATAGCTGATGAAATCTGTCAAAAAAATCTTAATTTTTTGTGCCTCGCATTCTTTACGGCAAACGTCCAGCCATTGGCGAAGTTCGACTTGATAACTCCAGCAATGCAGTTGGCCAGACTCTTCGTTTTCTTCCAACTTCGCGGAGCTAAGCGATTCGGGCGGCCTGCCGTTCGGCGTTAGGTAAATCAGAGTGTGTTTTCGCCCGCCAGAACAACGGTGTAGATGTTCCAGATAATCTTTGACCTGCTCCGGCTGCTCCGAGGAATCCACCTTGTTCTCGATGACCAGCCATGCTCCAGCCTCAACCAGCACATCCATCCGGCGGCGATATTTCTCGATCCCATGAGTGGGAGCTTCGCGTTGCACTTTGGCATCCGTAGTTTTGCTGGAAACGAGACCAAGTTGCTTGAACATCAATCCGAGAAACAAATCGCCTTGGCCGTGAGTTTCATGCGGGTCAAGCAGCCATGCCAAGACATCCGACAAACGGTTTTCATCTGGCTGGATAAAATCAAACACATTGAAATGGGTCGCCAGCTTTCGGTCTTGCAGTCGTCGCTGCGGTTCAACCTTGAGCTTGATGACCGAGAAAAACCGTTCCACATCAGATTCGCGCACGCGTGAGGAACAGTCCGCTTCTTTAATGCGAGCACCAAGGCCAGTAAAAAACCGCTCCAATTCGGGCCGGTTTATTGGCGGACAAGATTCTGTTGTTGCTCGGTCGTTCATTATTCACGATTTTTAGCCTTGGATTCAGCCTCTTCATTAAGTTCGATGAGCAGACGATTCATGTTTTCATCCCTGATAAATTGTTCAACTTTAAATGCCGCCTGACACACAAATTTATCAGTCTCATGGGCGGCATACCATGCCAGTTCATCTTTAGAAACTTTTCCACTATTGAGGTTTCCAAAATTATAATCTAACGCGGCAGCCATAATCATGCTGCCACTCCGTCCATTAATTCTAGGGTTCAAACCAAAAGGCATTACTAACTTTGCATATTTTTCCGTTTTCAGTTGTTGAGCAATAAAAGCGGTATCAAATCGCTTCATGTCATTCACATACAAATGAAATTCGTAATCCCAACCAAAACCGATTGCCAGAGAATCAAAACCGAACCTATCCAGAAACCATTTCGTATCGGTGCTACATCCCCATTCATTCCACCGCCAGCCTTCTGAAGGATTCGCCGTAAAATACTCCCGCAATTTCTTGGTGCCAATCGTCAACCAGTGTCTCGTAATTTGAGGCTGCAACTGAGCCAGCTCCAGTAAAGCATTCCACTTTTCAAAACTACCGAAAATAGTTTGTGCATTTTGGACGAGTTTTTGTTCGAATACATTCATAGTGTTTCCCAGAGCTCAGCGTAAAATTGAAGGAATGTGGCAAGCCTTGAGTTCATCTGGGAAATATTAACATTGGCGTCAGCCAACCAATTTTTCACGAGTCTTTCAAGCGTGAGAATACACACAAGTTCAATCGGAACCCTTTGTGGCAAGTTTGGCGTCGAATCCAATTCCTGCGGACGAGACAGGCTGTCTCCAACTGGTTCTTTGGATAAAGTCGGTGTTAAATACACGACTTTAAAAAACTGCTTTTTTGAATTCGCTGCGCCAGTAATTTGGGGGTGAATAAATCGGTGCCAGTATCGGTATAGCTGGTTTTTTTGGTCAATCGCACCGTTCGACTTGTTTTCGATTATGACCACGCTGCAAGGCGTTTCTCGCCGAAGCAGTATATCAATTCGGCCCTGTTCCACAGTGATGACCCATTTACCAGCAGAAGGTTCAGGGATGCCAATCAGAGTGAGAAATGATTCAAGGAAAAGACGGCCCTGACCATGGCTACCGTGAGGGTCTAAAAGGTTCCCTACTAGTGCGCTGTGGGTCGTTTCGCCAATGCCGATGGTGTGAAATGGATTAAAAAGGCAGCTGTTCGTCTTGTTCTCTGACAGCAATTTCTCTTTGGCTGACATCCATGCTGACAATACTTGCGTGCCGTTGGTCGCTATCTCTTCAATAGATTGCACACTTTCATCCCGCAACCGCAGGTAATCAACCAGAGCCTCATTAATGAGGGCAGCTTTTGACAACTCGATGGATAATGTTTCTCCCATGCTTGCTCAATTCATGCTTTCACTAGTTTGAAACTGACTTGATACCGGTAAAAATCAATGTTTGGCGTCATGGACAGTGCGCGTCGAATCTTTTGGTCATCCTCGTGGGCGATGATGACGCCGTGGACGGTCTGGCCTTCCTCTGCCAATTCTTCCTGAACAAAACTCATGTAGCGCAAGGTCTGGCCAACCACCGTATCGCTGGCTCGACCTTTTTTAAGCTCCAGCACGAGCAGTCGCTTCTTGTCCTTGCTGATGGCGAGAATGTCGAGCGGGCCGGTGTCAGTTTGAAATTGCTGGCCAACTTTTTCACCTTCGTCCTCGAATGATGCGGTGTCCTCGACTGTCGCATCGGTGGAAATCAACTTTGGAGGTGCATTTCCATTAATAAGCTTTTCCAGTTCCGACGTGTATTTCGTGATTTCGCAGACCGTCCCGATGGAACCCATCGAGTTTTTCATCGGTTCACTCACATCGGATTTTTTCAACAGATTCGGATACCAAATAACACTGCGGCGGTGCGGGAGAATTTCGCCCGCGTCATAATGATAACCACCGTTCACTTCGCCGACCAGGTAACTGCCGGAACCGTTGGGGCAAATCACAATGTCGCCTTGGTGAATACCCTTCGCGACCGTCCAGAGCGCGCCACAGGCGATTCCCGCCGCTACCTTGGTTTTTTCGGGCCGGGCCTTCTGGTAAACAGGAATAAATTTCTGATTAAAATCCCGCCATTCATCCGGCAGCTCTTTCGTGAGGTCTTGATAAATCTCATAATCCACGCCGATGAAATTCCCCTTTTGGCATTCCACGGCGTATTTACTGCCTTTGCCAAGCATGACGCGATAGTAGTTTTTCATAATAGAATCTCGTTCAGCTTAAATCATTGATGACCTTCCCAATGCTCTTCAATTTTCCAAATGGCTGTGTCTGGTAACAAAGATTTACGAATGTGGTCAATCACACTCTGGTAGGTGTCAGAATCAAATTTCGACCACCGCGCATATCGGAATTTACGCCATTGTTTTTTAAAATTGCCAAAATCTTTTTCCGCCAGTGTTTTTAACAAAACCTCGTCAATCGGCGGATGTAGGCAGCGGACGCGTTCGTGGTCATGGTGTCCGGCGCAGACGAAGCGAGCTTTGAGATAGCAGTTGATGATTTTGGCAGCTACACCATGCGTCATGTGGATGCCGTGTGTGTTCGCAGCGGCGATTATTTTTCCGCGCCACCGCTTGTGAGTCTGATCGAGGTCGGCAGGTTTGGGGAGGGCAGCCAGTTGAAAGCCAGCGTCAAAACCACAGGCCTCAAGGATGTTCTTGGCTTTTTCAACCTTAAAACGACAACCTTTAACCGAGGCAGAACGACCGGCATCCCATGCGGCGAGGCGGTGTTGGTGCTCTTCAATGGTGTAGGTCATAACTCAAACGAGTCTGGTTTTGCCGGTGAGCAATTCCTGCATCATGCCCTGCTTGAGGGCGCGGGTCTTGGCGCGGCGCTGCTCTAACGCCGCCAGCTCCGCGTCCATGTCCGTCAGCACCTCGGCGATGGCGGTTTGTTCGTCGGGGCTTGGGAACTCAATGATTAGCCCGTTGAGCACACTCTGGTTGAGATTTATCATAGTCGTGCCAACGGAGGCATCTTCAATCGCAGCGACAGCTTTGGGACTTGAAAGAACCCGTTGAAGAAAGCTTGGTATAGCGTCGTCAGCGCAACGTATAATCATCGAGCCGGTTCCGCAGAGCCATCCTGATTGATCTTCCTGCACAACAGCACAGCGCCCCATGTCACCCCGCCTACCTATAATGATGTCTCCCGATTCCAACCTGAAATCCGACAGAGCCTCGGCTGCGGACACAGTCACTGTCATCGTTCTTGAAGGGACAAGGCGAGAGTCAACGATGTGCATCGGATTGATTATCGGAATGCCATCATCGGTATAATCCGATTTGTGCAATGCGCTCCCAAACGGACCCGTCCTGAAATTTGCACGCTCGCCAAGCCGCTTCACTTCCCACTCGCTGTGGAAGCCGGGGAGGCGGGTTTGGCCGGTGAGGAGCTGCTGCATGGCGGCCTGTTTGAGGTCGCGCTTCTTGGCGATGAGCTGGTCCAGCGCGCCGAGCAGCGCATCCACATCGCCCAACGCCCCCGCGATGGCGCGTTGTTCGGCGCGAGGCGGCAGCCAAATCTCAAATGCCTGAACCAGTTTCGTGTCCAAAACCCCGGCACTGTTGCCCGCCGTGCTAACGAGCTTCAAGAGATACTCAGCCCTGCCGAGGAGAGAGTAAGTTAAGAACTTTGGCTCAACGCTTGAATCGGGCACCAACGCCTTCACGTCTTGGTTGAAGCAAACCGGTTTCACTACCAAGCCTGCACGAATCTCATTATACAAAGCACTTCCTCGAACTAAGAAGAGCGTTGAGCCAATGGGAGCCATTTTGCTGCCTACCGCCACGCCTTCAGGGGTAAGGTGCTGGTCTGATTCAGAAATCTCGATCTGCTTTAACGTAGATGCGCTGATCCAAGGAATCTCGCCGGTCCAATATGCCGACACAGATCGAGATGGCGTTCCGCCAGAAAGCCATCGGGTCACTTGTCCAACACAAACTTTAGGGGCGCTCATTTCCATTCCGCTCCCATTATCTTGAGGTGTTCGTCCACGCGGGCGGCGAGCGTCGCCACTTCGCCGGTGAGCTGCGGCAGCGGGGTGGCGTAGCGTTCGGCCAGTTGGCGGATGCGCCCGGTGAGCGTCTGCGACACGCGGTCCAGTTCGCCCTGCACGGCGGCGGCCAGCGTGGCTAGCCATTTGTCATCCACCACCAGCGTCTTGATCTCGTCCTCGGTCAGCTTGCCATATTGCGCCGCGACCTTGAGCAGCAACGCTTCCTGCGCGTCGCTGACCTTCGCGCTGGCGACGGATGCCTTCTTGGACAGGGCGAGATATTCTTTCAGAAGTTTTATTTCCCCCGGCTCCGCGACATCGGCACCGCCTTCTTCGGCTGCGTCCAGCCGCGCCACGACCGATGCCTTGGTGAGCTTGTCCTTGTCGTTCTTGGCCGCTTCCAGCAAGCCGTCCTCGCCGCCGTGTTCCTCGGCCATTTCTTCCAGCGCCTGCTCGCTGGCCGCAACCTCGGCTTCCAGTTTCTCAATGGCCGCCTGCTCGGCGGCAAAGTAGCGGGCGATGACCAGCGCGGTCGGGATCAGCTCAGCTTTATATTTCAGCTTGCCGACGGTGAAATCGGGCTTCTCCTTCGATTTCTTTTCCTTGTCCTCGATGATGAGCCGGGGCTTGGCGGCTTCGCGCCAGCCGTCGCTGACGATCATGTAAACGTCGTCCTGCATCGTCTCGGCCCAGTAGTCCATGAGGTGTTGATACACGTCGTAGGCGTCGAGCAGCCGGGCTTTTTCAAACGTGGCCAGCAAATCTTCGGAGAGCGTTTCAATGAGCGCCTTGGGCTTGCCGCCTTTGGTGATACCTTTCAAACGCGGGAGGTTGGCGGCTTTCCATTTCGCAAACAGTTTCGTGGTGGACTCATTGTAAGCGGTGAATTCCTCGTGGCCAAAGATGGCGGCTTTGACTTCGCCGACGGGCACGCGGAGTTGGGTGTAGCCGGGGCGGTCGGCCTTTTTGAACAGCGTGGCGCGCACGGCGGGAAACACCTGCCAGAAGTTTTCCAGCGCATCAATGTCGCGGTTCGGGATGCCGCCGCGCAGGTGGCCGTCAATGTCCTGCAAATCCTCCGGCTCGGTGCTGTCAATGTAGCGCGGGAGGTTGAGGTTGAAATCGTTCTTCGCGTCGCTGATTTCCGTGAGCGACACCATGCGCGAGTAGCGGGGGATTTCCGCCAGCCGCGTGAAGGCGTCCACGATTTTGTGAATGTCCTGCGCGCGGAGGCGATTCTTGTTGCCGTCTTTGATGAACGCCTTGGAGGCATCAACCATGAAGATGCCCTTGCGGGCGCTGGCGTTTTCCTTGTCCAGCACGATGATGCAGGCCGGGATGCCGGTGCCGTAAAATAGATTCGCCGGCAGGCCGATGATGGCCTTGATGTAGCCGCGCGACACGATCTCACGGCGGATGGCCGCTTCCGCGCCACCCCGGAACAGCACGCCATGCGGGAGAATGACCGCGCCTTTGCCGCTGCTCTTGAGCGAAGCGAGGATGTGCAGCAGGAAAGCGTAGTCGCCATTTTTCTGCGGCGGGATGCCGAAGGCGAAGCGGTGGTAAAGGTCGTTGGCCGGATCGAAGCCATTGCTCCACGCTTTGGTGGAGAAGGGCGGATTGGCGACAGCGAAATCAAACGTCTTGAGCGCGCCGGTCTTGGCGTCCTTAAAAAACGGTTGGGATAGTGTGCTGTCGTTGTCTGGCGCAATGATGCCTGTGGGACAATCGTGCAAGATCATATTCATCCGCGCGAGCGCCTTGGTAGCGTTGTCCATTTCCTGCCCGTAAAGCGCGAGGTCGTGACCGGTCGCGCCCTTGGCTTCATCGTGGGCCTTGAGCAGCAGCGAGCCGGAGCCGCACGTCGGGTCGTAGATGGTTTGGCTGGCGCTGGTGGCACTGCCGATGCCAATGACGCGTGCCATGATACGGGAGACTTCTGCCGGGGTGTAAAACTGGCCCTTGCTCTTGCCGGACTCGGTGGCGAAGTGCCGCATCAGATATTCGTAGGCGTCACCCAGCAGGTCGTCGCCCTCGGCGCGGTTCTGGCCAAATTCCAATTCCTGAAAGATGCTGACCAGTTTGGTCAAGCGCGCCACCATATCCTGACCCTTACCGAGTTTGTCGGCGTCGTTGAAGTCGGCCACGTCAATGACACCCTTGAGGTCATTGGCTTCGGCCAACTTGGCGATGATGATGTTAATTTTGTCGCCGATTTCTTTATCGCCCTTGAGCGCCACCATGTCCGCGAAACTGCCGCCCTTGGGCACGTCGAGCAGATAACCTTTCTGGCTCGCGGCCTTGTCCGACACGTATTTCATGAACAGCAGGACGAGGACGTAATCCTTGTATTGCGAGGCATCCATGCCGCCGCGCAATTCGTCGCATGATTGCCAGAGGGAGGAGTAAAGTTCGGATTTTTTTAGAGCCATGTCGTCATTCCCGTAAATTGTTTGATCTGCACTGATGATGCCCCCGCCCGCAAAAACTGCACAGAAAAAAATACTTACGCGTCTGTCTCGGTGCTTGCGTTGCCCGTTCAGTCAGCTTTGATTTTCCAACCATGAAACCACAAACACGAATCAACCGGCTCGACCAATATCTCAATGAAATGAACAACAAGGGCTTCACGACCAAGCCCATTGCTCTCGGCAACTGTTCAGACGTGATGCCAGAATTTGGAAGATTCCAAGATGTGCAGCGATTGTTTGGGCTTAAACGCGGAACACTTTACAACTTGATCCAGGAAGGACACATCAAATCCGTCTCATTGAGGAGACGTGGACAAGTGAAAGGTGTCCGACTCATTTATCTCCAAAGCGTCAGCGAATATTTGCACTGTTTAATGGATGAGCAAAATCCGGGCGACAGCTTTGATCCGCAGATTTAATTTTATTCCATCGGGATAAAAGTGCAGCACGGATCCACTTTGATTTCATTTACCGCGAGCCGGGTATCAGCGGCGTATTTCCTCCATAGCCACGCTGCAACTACGGAATTACGCGCTTCAATCAATGCCGCCGTTTCCTTGTCCCGCATTTCTGGCAAGGTGGCGATATACCCATCCAACTGATCGTTTTCTTCGTCTGCGTCATTTTCATCGATATTTGTCGCGCCAGCATCCACTTCATGGGCAGGCAAAACCGGCAATGGGCGGAGGCTGAGGACGCTTACGAGGAAAAAGAATTTCTTGTCCGGAGACCAGTTCAAGCCGGATCGGATATCCTCTGTCAAATCACGCTTCAGTGATTCAATGTCAGGGCTGATTTTTTGTGGAGGCACAGCTTGGTTGATATCAACCCAATAGCCCTGCTCAAAATCATCGACGGGTGTGGCCTGCAAAAGTTCATTCACCTGCTCAGAAATCTTCGGCCAGTCCAATGGCTGATCGCCGGATTCGGTGAACAATTGATCCACAAACTGTGCAGCTACTATTCGTTTGATTTTCACGTCGCATAGCTGGTCTGCTGTTTGCGGCGGCTGGCACCATGCTTCAAACCGTTTTTGTGCCTGCGCCGGATCACCGCCATAAACGATGGCGCTTGCGCAAGCATCCCATGTCTGGAGCGTATTCACCATCTGTCCGCCACGTCCAGGAGTCGGGAGAACTTGGGATTGGGTGATGCCGGCGATAAAGAGATATCCGTTCATGGCAAATTTGATTCAGTGTGTTTACTCATCCTTCAAGCACCTCGTTAAACATTCGTTGCACCACACCCTGCGCAGGCTCTGACAGTGGCTTTTCTTTTTGCAGCAAAGCCAGCTTCTCTTTGAACTCCGGCAATATTTCTGGCCGGACTCTTTTCATGTAAGAGAGGGTTTGCACCAGCAGCAACCGTGCAGGAATATTTTGCGGACAGTTCAGACATTGCTGGATGTTGCCGTCAATTATATCGCGCACTCCGCTCAGAAAATTGGGCTGAACGCCGTCGATGCTGGCGCAGCGGACAGACAAAAGTTGTTCCAGCCGCAACAGGTAGTAAGGAAAATGTGGACCGACAGGGACCTGATACAATGATGGTGGCGTTTGGATTTCGACTTCGGCCTGTTCTGCAAGCAAACCCAGTAATTGCTGCGCTAGCTGGGGAATGGCGTCTTCGGGTTTTGTGGACGGAAACACGACGTTGAGATTACCAAGGCATTTTCCATCAATGGTTCGCATCAGCCGCAATTCCAGATTCCATGGTTCGGTCTGCGTTTTAAAATGAATGCTCACCACATAATCATTTTTTGTCGGGCTTTGACTGGCGTAAGCAACCGCATTTTCATCGCTCCACGGTACTCCTCCAAGAACGAAGCCACACGTTTCATCCACAATCCATGGTATCAACGTCTGGACCCTGGCGCGGCTTTGAAAATCGACCTGTTCAGCAAGGAAGAGTGGCAAAGCTCGTGTCAACCGGCCGGCCGTATCAGCAAGTTGATGCTCAGTGCGTTTGGAATTGGTGGCTTTTTCGGCCGTGCCGCACAGAAAGCAAACCGTGAGATCATCAGGCGTCTTGGCTGGAAACAATTCTGCTGCTGGTGAGTTGGGTTTCAGCCATACCGGACCATCAATGGTGAGCAGCGATACGTTTAATTTCTTCTTCGGATCTGGCTTTTCGACTGCTATCCGGGCTTTGGCTATTTCCGTTTCCCAAAAACTCAAGGTCTTCTGCCAGTCAAGCCGCTTCAATGCATAGAGCTGATCCACAATTCGTCTTGCAGCATCGTATTGCGCAAGTTCCAAATGGGCTTTAATCAGATTGTTTCCGACTTGCAGACCATGGGTTTTAACCACGAAGTGTGGTTCCGTAAACCGCAACAGCTCTGGCAGGTGTCCAGTATTGCCGAGGTCGCCACTCATCTGCGTTAAAAAATCTGTTGGAACCGGCTTGGCTATACGAGCGAGGCATTCCTGATAAAGCGCCAACGCTTCTTCTTGCCTGCGCGTTTGTAACGCTTCTCTTGCAATCCAAAGCTGTGCCCGCCAACTACCGGGGAGCACGGCGATTCGACGCAATGCTTCGAGGCCGCCGGCTTCGCCGTTGCGTTCCTTATGAATGATCCAATACCAGCCAAGACCGTTTTCTTGATTTGGATCAACTTCGAGTGCGTGCCAAAGGGTTTCCTCGGATTTCTTTTCGTTTTTACGCTGGGAGTAAACCTTGGCGAGATTTGTCAGCACCGAACCGTTCTCGCCGTGCTTGGCGATATAATCACGGAGGACTTTTTCAGATTCATCAAGGCGCCCTTCCTCCCTCAGCACAATGCCCCAAACACATGTGCCGCGTTCCGGTTGCGAATCAATTTTGTAAAGCTGTTCGGCGGCGGCAATAATGTCTGACCGAAAACCATCTTTTAATGCACCGAAAATGACGCCGTAAAGCAGATCCGGATTATTCCAATTAGTTTTTAATGTCCCTGGCAAGACACTGGTTCGCCAGGCTTCCTTGGTAATCAGCAACTCTCGGCCATAGGCGTCAAAAACCTGAATCATCTCTTTGTTGCTGGCCGGAGGGACGGAGGTGGACGGGGCTGGTTGGCCTTTGATCGGTGGCAACGTAGCCGGTGTATGCGGTCGGACAACTGGTGCCACCGGTGGCTCCGTTTTCTTTTTGCCAAACAGGTTTTTAAAAAAACTCATGCAAGCAGCGAGTCGCCCATTTCATCGCACCATATCTTTTACCCGACTATGGCACTTCGACAAATCGTAAACCCGACCCGACTCCGCGCAAAGTGAAAACCAGCATCCAGGACCATATCATCCGAATTAAAATTTGCTGGCATGAACACCATAACACTCAACCTCACACTCACTGGCCAAATCACCCTCGATTCTCAAATACTGGAGCAATTTTTCTCGACGCTCCCAACTCAAGCACCAGCGCAGCCACTTCTTCCAGTTCCACACCAAGCATCACTTTCTAAGCTCGCGTATTCAGTCCAAGAAACAGCTCAAATGCTCGGTGTAGCTGACAAAACCATTCGCCGCCTAATTCAACGAGGTCTGTTGAAAAGCAGTTCAGCACTCCGGCATAAACGAATACCGCGAACCGAGATTGAGCGGTTTTTGAAGACGACGGTGCGTTGAACCGTCACACGTCAAATCCATGCTGCCCGATGTCAGCCCCATCCAGCAGACCACGAATCATCTCAGCAGTGACGATAAACGCACTTCGTTCTCGGGTCTCGTTTTGGAACTGCTGGAGCACAGTCAGCAAATATCGGGATAATTCACCGCGCTGCAAAACGTCTTCCCGTAATTTTTTCAATGAGGCTTTGTTTTCACGAACTTTGTCATCTGCCAGCAATCGTCCCTTCATTGCGCGATCATAACCCGCCAACACCTCGTCAAAAAACCGAACCACTGCACGCTCAACTCCCTTGCCGGTGCCAACCACCTGCGTCTTTTCGCGTATAGACGGAAGCAGCGCGCTGCCGGCCACTTCGGAAAACGACAGTTTCGACGCATCATTTTTGACATTTGACTGCGCGAGCTCATCACCGGCCGCCTTCCAAATTGCCAGCGCCCTTTGAACAAGGCTGCGTGGATCTTCCTGATTGTTTGCTCCTAACCGACAGGCCAGTTCCGCCAGCAGTTGCGGGGTGAGAGAAGGCTTGGACGAATCCTGCACGCGAATTGGTGCTGAAGTTTTCATTCGCCAACCAAGATGCATCCGAGGCGGTTGGATGGGAAGTCGGAAAACCATTTTTACAGCCGTCGTCAACGTTGTGATGTTGGAAATAACTCGCCTCTTTCGGGAACCAGCCGACCCAAAACTGGAACCAGCCACGCCTTTTCCATCACTACCTACATCGCCCAAGGAACCAGCCGAATTCTGAAAAAAACCGGCTGTAAGGTGCGAACTGTGCGAAAGCCAGAACATGACGACTGTGGCGATGTTCACGTCGGGCAAGCTGGTGGTCGGGCTGGTTGAACTTGAAAAACAACCGGCGGGCGTCCGCAAAACGCGGAAAATCGCACAGGACGAAAGAACAGCACATGAAAGCGAAAGAGAAGAAAATCGGCGCAGCCCGTGAGATGCGACCGAAACAGAATGCAGTGGAAAATGAAGAGGCAGAACCGGCCGGTGAAGATATGGTCATGACGGACCCGGTGTTTATCCAATACGGTCCGCCCTTCATCTCCGAGGGCAATAATGCGGTGGTGAATGAACGTGCAGTGGCCGTGAAATGTGCCCAGCTGCATCGGATAAAATATGATGAGACCCTCAAGGCATTTTTCCGCTTCGATGCGGGCCAGGGTCTCTGGGTAGCCGAACACGAGGTCCGAGTGTGCCGGTTGTTCAGCGATCTGCTGCACGAATTGGGCGAAGAATACGACCACGTGGAAGCCGTCCGCCGCATCAAACCGGCAGGGTTGAAATCCCTGTGCCGGATGCTTGAGGTGCATCGGTTCGAATGCGAATCGGTGACGACGACCGGATTGTTCCACTGTTCAAACGGCGTGTTAAATTTGGGTGGTGAAAAACCGAAGCTTGAAACACACGCGCCGAAATACCCGTTCAAGATCAGCTCGGGAATCCGCTACGACCCGAAGGCTAAGTGCCCCCGGTTTATGGGCGAATTTCTGGGTGCTGCACTGAGCGGTAACGACATCGAACTGGCCCAGAAATACTGCGGCTCGATGCTGCTGGGGTCGAACCGCAGCCATGGCATCCTGTTGATCCGTGGCACGCCCGGTGGCGGCAAGAGCACGTTGGTGAGCATCATTGAGAAAATGCTGTCGGAGACGAACGTCGCACACCTGCGCACGAAGCACCTGAATGGCCGGTTCGAGACCTCGGCGTTTCTGGGCAAGCGCGTGCTGGTAGGCAAGGACGTGCCGGGCGATACGCTGAGTGAGAAGGGTGCGCGATTGTTGAAAAGCCTCGTAGGCGGCGACCTGTTGCAGGCCGAGATCAAGTATAACCCGACGAAGCAGATGTTGCGCGGAGATTTTCACGTAATCATCGCGTCGAACACGAACCTGCGCATTGCCCTCGATGGCGATGCTGGGGCGTGGCATCGTCGTCTGCTGGTTGTGGATTTTGACCGGGAGAAGCCGGCCAAACCCATAAGCAATTATGCCGATGTGCTAATGACCGAGGAGGCGAGCGGGATTCTCAACTGGCTGGTGGAGGGCGCGATGAAGTTCAAGCGCGAGATGGACGCCAAGGGAGTTCTGACGCAAAGCAAGGAGCAGATTGAGCGGGTGGACAGCTTGCTGGAGGACTCGGACAGCGTTGATTCGTTTATCGAACAGCGCTTGGTCAAAGACAAAAAGGCAGACGTCAGCAGCGAGGAATTGCTGGTGGACTACCACGCCACCTGCAACAAATTAAACTGGCGGGCCGTCTCGGGACAGGAATTCAAGCGCCGGGTGCCTGATTTGATCTGTCACCGGTTCCTGCTCCACCGGCGTAATGACATCATGCGCGATAAGCGAGCTGTGCGCGGCTACAAGGGACTGGCACTGCGCTAATCAAAAGAGCCACACGAGCACCCGCTTCACGGCGGGTGCTTTTTTAGTCATTCGGCAGTAAATGTTTTTCCGTTTGCCATTCACCGGCAAAATTCCCATCGTTAAACCGTCATGGCCAAATCCTGCAAAGAGCCGTTCGACTTCTGGCATCAGCCAGCCACCATCTCCGTCAATAATTTCAAATACAAGAGCCTTCCGGAACACACTTCATGAAAAAGAGTAAAATTCAGTTCGAGGTTCAACGCGGCGGTGAGGTAAAAGTTGTGAACGTTGAGCGTGGGGACAATCTTGCACCTTTGATGACTGACGGTACAGTGCTGATTAACGTTTCGACTTTCTGCGGTAAAAACGAAAGCCACAAAAAAGCACGAGAATTGGTGGAAATTGAAGCGGAAAAAACGCGCGATGATCCGGAGCATGAATGGGAGTCGTTGAGGCTATCGTTCTTGATTAATTTTCCCAAAGCCGGTTGCAAAACACTTTGTGACAAACTCGAAAAAAACTTGTCATGTTCCTTAAAAGGAAAGGTTCACGACATGATTGGGAAATTTGACGGGATTGAGCCGTCTGTGAATTTTTCGTTTCCGGCAACTCCCAGTCAGTTTACAGATATTAAAGGGACGGTTATTGCGTTTGGTGAATCAAATAATCAAGACAACATCCACTTTGCATATTTTTTGGGCATCAACAAGCCTAGCGACAACACCATAGCGGACCTGCCTGCGGACGTGTCTTGTGAAATTGCCTGGCACCTGACCGCCGACAAGCCGATGAATTTGGACGAACTAAAAACATGGACTGATGAGCTTGGAATCTTTGGGCTCTCATTGATGTGCTCCGGATTCGATCTGCTCATTTACACGACAGAAAATAAGGGGAAACCCATACTCAATGGCATGCCTGAAAAATTTCAGGCGCTCCGCAAAAAACTCGAAGCCAAATACAAAATTGTCTCCAGCAAGACTTGGTATGTTGGCCTTTCGAATTACGGCAACAAGGAATACGGGGCCACACATACCTACGCCGAGGCTCGCCAGCTATTGAATGCGTGTTAAGCCCGGCCCTGACATTTACAAACCTTATCCACACAAAATTATGGGCTATTTTTCAAACGGAAACCAATGCAGCATTTATCTCAATCGGTATTGCGCGAACTGCCTGCACATGCCGGAAGGTAGAACGTGTGGATGTGCGGTTTGGGATGCTCAAATGATCCACAACGATGATGAAAGCAACAAACCGGCCAGCATCTTGAACCGCATGATTCCAATCGATAAAAGAGGAAATAATATACAATGCCGGATGTTTGTACCAAGGCCAGTAGTCCAAGAAAACCCTTACAAAACCAAGGGCAAGCGAAACAATACACTTTCAAAGCCGCCAGAGAAGAAACAGGTGCAATGAAGGTGATGCGTAGGTAAGGCGACGGCTCCAAAAAGCCACCAAATCACCACAAAGCCATGCCAAGAGTGGGGCAGTGGGGTATGTTTCCAACTTTAACAGCCCGAGATTTTAAAACTTTTTATTTTTCGGATCATCAAAGTGACAAACATACCCCACCACCCCACCCTAGATCCCCGTTTTAGCCCACACCGAGCTTGGTTTTGACCTCGTCCGGCAGCCTCGGAGGGTTGGCCTGGACTTGAGCAGTCGTCGGCACGTCCGCAGCCTCCTCGACGGCACTGGGCGGGTTTATCGTCCAAGTTTTGACACCACCGCCGCTCGACCTAGCCGTTACGCGGCCAGCGGTGTGCGGGCGGTCAGCCTTCGCTAAACGAGCGAGATACGAGCCACAGGCCGCCGACCAGCTCAGCAGCCGTTGAGCCTCGCGCTGGCACTTACCATCGTCGCCAGTGAGCTTCCGTTCCAATTCCGCCGCCGAACCAGTCCAAGGATCGCGGCGCATCGGGTTTCGGAAAAACTGTAGGTCAATTAGCTCAAGCAAACGATCTTCAGGGTTCAGCTCATTCAGCTTCTCGACAATCTCCGGGTTCTGGAAAGCCGTGACCCCATAACGAGCATCGGCAATCTCAGCGGGTATGGTCCAGGTTTCCAGAAATGCCAGGAACGCGGGCAGCTCACTCACCATGGTCTGCCAAAACCGGTCCGCGAGTTCAGGCGTATCGGTCGGCATTGGCATCGGCTTTTTCGCAACCTTCAACGCGATGATTTTATCGCGCACATCATCGTCGAGCGGTGGCAGAACCAGTAAACGTTCCGGATCATCGTTCAAGGAAATGCTCATCCGCCAGATCGGCTGCAGAGTCAAAGCTTCTCGATGTTTCGCATGACAGCTCTGGCTCCAGCTCGCGAGCAGCGATTTGATGTTCGCCGCAAAGTGCCGGCGAGAACGGATATCAACGCTTTCACTTTCGTCTTCCAGTACCAAATGCTCTCCGCCAAAAAGGTCGGAGTTGAACGTCGTGCCACCCGTCATGACGCGGTATGGCTTCGCGCTACGGCCACCAAACATTTCAGTGAGCAGATTCTGGATCAGACTTTTCCCGGAGCCAGGTTCACCGGCTAACGCGAGCAGTTGACTCGCCCGCCATCTCCGGGATCGGAACGACGTCATGGCCGTCTTGACCCAGCCATAAAACCACGGGCGCTGGTCAAGGTCACCAACGACAAACATATTTTCCAAAAGCTTTTTCAGCACCGGCCACTCACCAGCCTTCGCAGCGATAAACCTCGGGCTGCTGGTAACGAGCACGAGGTTGCCGGACATCGTATGAACGCCGGCATCAAAGCCAGCCAATGGTCCGACAAACACCACGTTCTGCCGGCTCTGGAGTTTTAAGAGACAATCATCGGCTTCGCAGTTCGCGTCTTTTTCCATCCGTTTCAGGTACCCGAAATCGGCCACGAAGTTTTTCGCCGCCGTTTCGTTGATCTTGATCCAGCTTCCAGCGTCATCTTCACGCCAGTAGCTCGCTTCGCGCCCATGATAATACACGGGCGGCAGGGGTAGGTTTTCAAATAATTTCGACATAAATAATTCCTTTCACTTCGATTCATCCACTGTTTTCGCTTCCTCCTTAGCGAGGAATATCAACTTCTGACGCTTCCCATCACGCATCGCACTCGGCAATCTCGCGGGCTGGCTCGCCGTCAACATCTTCGGGTCGCACTTCAACGCTGGTAGAATCAAGCGCAACTCTTCCATCAACTCTTCACCGGCTGGATATTCGAACCAGCCATGCAGACTTTTACCGGCCGTATCCACGACGGCCACCAATTTCAGCCCGCAATCAACGAGGTAACGGAACACGGCACCGACCTCATCGCGCGTCAACAAGTCGGATTCAACGACGAGGAAACGTCGCGCCAACACATTTTCATTCGAACGCGACACCGAATTATTTTTAAACACCGACGGGCAAAGAAACGTGTGCGGTGACCATTCACATTTCAGCCAATCAGTCACGGTGCGGAAATTCGCGGCGTTCTCCGGCCTGCCCGAACTTTCACGTTCGCCAATCCACAGCACGTCATCGGGCCGGAATTTTCCCAGCAACAATCGCCAATGATGTTCTTCGGCAGTTTTTATATCAACGGGTGAGTCGTTCAGGATCTCGGCGTAAGGCCAGCGGTATTTTTTCAAGATCGAGGGCAATGACTTTCGCGCCCTGAGCTGCATTCTTGATTTTAGATCGCGTTCAGCGAGCCGCGCACGTTCCTCGGCCGTCGGCTTATGCACTTCAAAACTGGCGTCGCCGGTTGGATTCAAGATTGCCGCGCGTAATCGCCGATTCGCCGCATCCACGGTCGCCTTGCAGCTCGCATGAAGACAGCTCGCGGTCGGAATGCGGTCGAGATATACGACGCAATCCTTTCCACCATCTTTTGATCCGTGCGATTTTTTACCGGGACATTCGCAGTAACCCATGGTCGGGCTGGCCCAGGTGATTTCACCTAAAATGTTCGCGGCAATTTCCGCAGCCGGGCGCGGAGCAGGGTTGACCGGACTGCTGGCCGGATTCATAGAATTTTCACTCATAATGGTTCTTTCGGGACCAGCAGCCTCGCCAGCCATTGAGGCTAGCGAAGCGGCGGGTCGGGGGGTTTACCGGCATTCCTTTCTCTCAGTCGCACCAAAATCAGGGCGACCGTTATAATCCTTCATCCATGCATCGACCCATGGGACGGACTTTTTTACGTGAAACAGCTTCACGAAGTTTCCGGCGACGCTATAGCCAGATGGCCAGACGCCCTTCACCTTCGCAAATGCCTTGGCCAAATCAGGGCGGTTAACCTGCACTCTGACTTCGTCATCGCTGGTGCGCCAGGCTGACCAGTCCGGACGTTTTTTCGCAATGGCACTCATATCGCCTCCTTCAATTTATTGACGCGCGCCTTGGCCTTCGTCACGACATCGGCTGGGATCCGGTTCATCCCAAACAGCGCGAAACAATATTTTTCAAATGACCGGAACTGCGCGCGGTAAAGCCGCTGGGCAAAAATCCCATACAACGCACTCAATGCTTTTTTTAAAGCGCCGTCGTTCGCGATACACACATCGCGCAACTCCTTGCGCTGCGCCGTTTCCAGTTCAGTCAAGTCGCGCTGGTCATCGGTCTCGTGTCCCACGTCAATCGGCGTGATGATAATTTCACCGGCAGCGTCCGTATGCACCGCCAGCACCATCACCTTCGGCTGGTCAGGGCCAGCTTTTACAATCGTCTCCGCGTTGACCGCAGCGGTGAGCGGGGCAGTTTCGGCAATGCCAGCCGTGTTGATTTTCGTTGTCATGATATTTCGCAATTCATGACCGGTCAGCTCGCCCGCCTTTAATTTTCCGGCAAGCGAGATGACGGGTCGGGTTAATTATCGGTTCTCCTCGGGTTCCGTGGGTTCGCAGGTTTCTCCCACACCATCGCCAGCATCTCTTGAACCATCGTCGATTTCTTCAACCACATCCTCGTCATCGCGGCCAAGAATTTCCGTGATGTTGTCGTACCGCCTACCGTTGTATTCGGCACCGGGTTCGACTTTGAGACACGCGGGCTCGTCGACGAAGGTTTTCAAATCCACTTCGCCAAGGTTTTCCTCTTCAGCAGCGAGGTCGCGGTCCAACCATGATTTCGCAGCGAGGCTCCACGCGCTCTTCGGGTGCGTGTGCTTATGGAAGAGGCGGGTGAGGCGGCGCTTCTCGCCGTATTCGTTCAATCGGTCGATCTCGAACGTGAACTTGATCATCGGGCGCTTGCCGAACTTCGTGTCGATCACGCCCATGTCTTCAGCAGCGACGCACACGGCGTCGACGTAGGACTTCGTTTTTTTCGCATTCACCGCAGCGGAGCGCGGGGCAGTTTGGGAATTGCCAGCCACATTTTTAATCAGTGCCATAATAATTTATCGATTCGACCAACGGTTAAAATGGTTCCGTCGGTCAGGTTCAAACTCAGGCCCATGGCCTGCATCGTCGGTCGGAATTCAAAACTCCGACAAAGGGCAAATATCGTCAGGGAAACAGAAAAAGATTTAGCGAGAGAAAAAAGTTTTTAAAAAAGCAGAGATTCAGATTCGTTCTCCACACTGCCAATATACCACGGGTTTTGACTGAACTCGGAGGAAAGTGAAATTTGTAACCGAACGTGACGAAATGCCCGTGATTCCTTGAAAATCCGCTAATCCATTGTAACGAAATCTGACGAAAGTAAATTTGACAGTTTTGTTTGTTTCTGACTTAGAAACGTCCGCCAAATACTAAGGACGTTCTTATTTCTGCGATTTCCGATAGCTACGGTTACGCCTCCCACGGTTGCCAAGCACAGCCAAAGATTCTTTCAATTTTTCCGGTGCCAAGGCCCTACCCCAATAAACCTTGGTGAGCTTCGTGAAATCCTCCGGCCTTTGCAGCAGGTAAATCCATTTGAGCGATGCCTCCGTTGCTTTGCCATACGTTGCAACCCATTCAAACTGCTGTCGCCGCAAATCCATGAGCAGCAAATACGCCAGCAATTTTCTCCCTTCACTGGCGTCCGTAGCAGACATCAAGTTTGCATCACCCTTCGACATCACTGCTGACGTAGGAAATTTGAGCTGCTTAATCTCCAGATACCAGTTTTCCCAAGGGATGGAGTGGCTGGCTGGCGGCTCGCCTTTCAGGAATTTTTCTATGGCCGCCAAAACCGCCTTGTCACCATCGTTCCTATCCGCTGCCTGACGCAACACCGTCACCGGGCTCGGTGGGACTCGGCACAACCGGTCAGTCAACTCGGTCGCAAACCCCAGCAACGACACTTTGCTGAACCGGTTTTCTATTCGCTTAATTGCACCACGTAGATCGCCAAAGTCAGATTTTTTTACACCCTCAATCCTAGCCAACGCGAAAATGACCTTCGTTAGTTTTGCGAGTTCGAAGTTTGTGGGAAATGACTGCGGGTTGCCTTCGATATAACGCCGACGAAGTCCTGTTAGCAGACTTTCCAAATGTTCCTTCAATTTTCCCCGATTGTCAGATTTTAAAACCCCTTCGTCATTCACCAGCTTTGCCCACTTCAGTTCCTCGGCCAATTGTCCGTCATCCCCCTTAATCTTGATGCGTGCCGGGGTTTGTGTGTTTTTTGGCCCAAGCAAAAATGCGATGTTGGGTTTCTTTTTGTCTGATACTTGCTGTGGCTTGTCGAGCCCACCAAAAAAATCCTGATCCATTATGAGGCCGCCAACTTCATTTTTTGGGAGAGTCATGTTGCGCTTGGTTTTATTGCGGAATCTGGATGATGTCGATTCAAATGATGCGGCAGGACAAATCTGGGTAAAAATGATCTGGAGCGAAAGAACTGTCCGAACCGTCCGAGGTGTCCGGCAAATTTACGAATTGAACTCGCGCAGAAATTCTTCAGCTATTTAAGAAATATATTTCATGCTGAATTTTACAGAAAATTCATATATTGCTTATGTGGAATGGCTTGCGTAAGTAGTAAAATAGCAACAAGAATTACACACAGCGCTTTTAACAGAAAGCAACGCGGTTCGCCAAGCAAAGGTTTTAATGAAGATTCGCAATTGTAATTCTTACACCACAAATAACCGGAAAAATCCCTTGGACAAAGCGTTAGCGCGCAATCTTCCTCACCGCTTTCAGGAGTGCCGCCGCCTCGGCTGGCGTGCCGATGGTGATGCGTAAATAATCGCTGACTTCCGGCGCGCTGAACCAGCGGACCAGGATTTTTTGTTCCCGCAATTTTTCCAGCCACGCTTTCGCCGGAAACAGCGGCGGCCGGGCAAGAATGAAATTCGTCTGGCTCGGCAGCACGCGAAAACCGAGCTTGGTCAGCTCGCGCGCCAGCGATTCGCGCGTGGCGATGATTCGTTTGAAATTGGCACGGTAAAAGTTCAAGTCGTCCAGCGTCGCCTCGGCGGCAATCTGGCCGAGGCCGTTGACATTGTAGCTGTCGCGGATTTTATCAATCGCCGCGATGAGTTCCGCGTGGCCGATAAAATAACCAACGCGCTGGAAGCACAGCGAATAGGCTTTTGAAAAAGTGCGCGCAACTAAAACATGCGGAAATTTCAACGCCAGCTTGGCCGCGTTTTCATTGGCAAAATCCACATACGCCTCATCCAGGACGACCACGCCCTTTTGTGCGCGGCAAAGTTTTTCCAGTTCGGCGGTTTTGTAGCCACGCCCGCCCGGCGCGTTCGGCGTCGTCACGAAAGTCAGCGCGGCATTAAACATCCATTTTTTGCCGCGTGCTAATTCTGCAACCGACGGCAGGGTAAAATCCGCGTGCAATGCGACGGCGTTTTTGGCTGCGCCGTGAATATCTGCCAGCACCGGATACAGCGAATAGCTCGGCGTGAAATACTGCACCGTGGCTTGCGCCAGTTTTGCGTTTTGCGTTTTGCGTTTTGCGTCCGGCTCGACAAAAGCCCGCGTGGCAAGCGCCAATACTTCGTCGGAACCGTTGCCGACCAAAATGTTCTCCGGCTGGCAGCCATGGAGTTTCGCCAGCTTGACGCGCAATTTTTCCGCCGTGGGATTGGGATATAGCCGCAGCCGGCCGTCCACGGCGGCTTTCACCGCGCGCAGGACTTTCGGTGACGGCGGATAGGGATTCTCATTCGTGTTGAGCTTGACCAGACCTTTGATCTTCGGCTGCTCGCCGGGGACATAGGCGTGCAGTTCGTGCACCAGTGGGCGGATGAGCGGATTCAACTTTGCCATGCACCGATTATGCCAGCGGCGGCGGCGCTCCGTCACAAAAAATTTTCCTGATAAAAGTGGATTATCGTTGACTCTTTTTTTGCGCCTGAAAAAATTCCGGCAACGTTTCAGGGATATTTTGACAACACCGTTTCAATCCTCAAAACCCCGCCGCACCTGCGGCGGAAAACTCCGCTACCGCAAATTTCTATCGTGAAAAATTACATTCTCGACACCAATGTCCTGCTCCACGACCCGAATTCACTCGTCAACTTCAAAGAAAACACCGTGCTCGTGCCCATCGAGGTCATCGAGGAGATTGACCGCTTCAAGCGCGAGTCCACCGAGCTGGGCCGAAATGCGCGCACGGTTTCTCGGATGCTCGACGGTTTTCGCGGCGAAGGCAGCCTGAGCGCGGGCGTGGATTTGCCGAACGGCGGCAAGCTGAAAATTGCATTCCAGAAAAACGGCCACGGCGAGACGATTTTCACCAAAGACTCCGTGGACAACCGCATTCTCGCACTGGCCGCGCAAATTCAGAAAGCGCAGCCGAAAAACGCTACCATCCTTGTCTCGAAGGACATCAATCTGCGCATCAAGGCCGATGCCATCGGCGTGATGGCGGAAGATTATGAGACGGACCGCGTATTCGTCACCGACCTTTACACTGGCATGGTGGAGCAAACGGTGTCGCCGGAAAAAATCGCTGCGTTCCGCGCGAAGAGCGAACTCGCGCTGCCGGAAGGAAAAAATTATTTTCCGAACGAATACTGCACGTTGACCGACGAATCAAATCCCAAGAAGACCGCGCTGGGCAAAGTGGACGCCACCGGCAAAAAACTCGTGCCGATTCTCGATTGCCGCGAAGGCGTCTGGGGCATTAAGCCACGTAACCGCGAACAGCATTTTGCGCTCGATGCGCTGCTCGACGACCGCATCAAGCTGGTCACGCTCATGGGCAAAGCTGGCACCGGCAAAACCTTAATCGCGATGGCCGCCGGATTGAAACGCGTAGTAAATGACCGGGAATTTCGCCGGCTCGTCGTCGCGCGACCGACTATTTCCATGGGCAAGGAACTTGGCTTTTTACCCGGTTCACTTGAGGAAAAACTCGCGCCTTGGATGCAGCCGATTCACGACGCTCTGGAAATGTTGAGCGACCTCAACATGGGCCACGACCATCGCCGCGCCGCCGACCTTATGCGCAGCGGCAGCATCGTGGTGGAGGCATTGAGCTACATCCGTGGGCGGAGCATCGCGAACCAGTTCATGATTATCGACGAGTCGCAAAATCTGACGCCGTTGGAGGCTAAGACCATTGTCACGCGCGTCGGCAGCGGCACAAAACTGATTTTCACCGGCGATCCTTACCAGATTGACAACCCGTATGTGGACTCGTCCTCAAATGGTTTCAACTACGTCGTCAGTCGGTTCCGCGACCAGGCGATTGCCGCGCACATTGAGCTGCAAAAGGGTGAGCGTTCGGAATTGGCGGAATTGGCGGCGAATATTCTTTAAACTCGGGTCGCCGGCATCTCTCTTAAACTTCAGCAGCTAAACTACTTCTATGTCAACCGCATGAACATGCGAAACGAAACGCCTGGCATCGTTAATATTATCAATTGACAATTTTGCCGAATCGGCAGAAGTTTGAACCGAAAGCGAACTTATATGATTTCGAACGAACGCCCATCACCATTTGGTCGCCGTCCCTATCAGGGGCACGGTTACGGTGCGCCCAAATACAACCAGCAACCCCGTCCGCCGGTCAATGAAGATACGTTGAAAAGCGGCGAAGTGCAGATTGAACGGAAAAATTTCGTTTTCACCCTGAAAGAAAATCCGCGCGGGCGCTTTCTCCGCATCACTGAGGATGTCGGCGGTCGCCGTGATACCATCATCATTCCTTCAACCGGTCTGGCCGACTTCAAAAAACTGGTGGATGAAATGGTCAAGGCGTCCGACGAAATCCCGCCAAAACAGCCAGCGCCTGAACCACAGGGCTGAGTAAACTGTTTTTACCAACTCCAGTGGAATTATTTTTCCGCTGGGGTTTTTTGCTTTTTGGCCTTTGCCGGCTTTACCGGTCTGGCGTCGCCCCACAGGCCTTCGAGGTCATAACGCTGGCGCGTCTCTATGTGCATGACATGAATGATCACGTCAAAATAATCCAGCACCACCCAGTTGCCGCCGGTCGCGCCTTCCGACCGCGCCGGTCGCAGGTCATGCTCGTCACGCAGACGGCTATGGATTTCCTCGACGATGGCGCGCAGGTGCGGCTGGCTGGTGCCGGACGCAATCACGAAATAGTCCGTCACGCTCGACAGCTTGCGCACGTCGAGGACGATAATGTTCTCGGCCTTTTTATTGTCCGCAAATTCACGGCAGAGCAGCGCCAGTTTTTTGGAATCCATAATTGCACGGATTATTTAAACACAGTTGGCTGCGGATGAACACAGATAAAACGGCGAATCGCAAAAAGTGGAATCTTTTTCGCGCCGGCGCAAATTTGTGGTAGTTTCCCGCAACCGGTTCGGCGATGATGGCCGCAACCCGAAGAAAGGCATCAGTCATGGCACAGGCAATCATGGATCCCGAAAAAGTGCGGCGGTTCGCCGAAGAGCTGCAGCGTTTTAACAGCGACCTCGAAAACCGCATGGTCATGTTGCAGGCGCGTTTCGCCGCACTTGGCGACACCTGGTCGGACCAGGAGCACGAAAAATTTTCCGAGGAATTCCTGCAGGCGCTCAAGGCGCTGAAAAAATTCAGCGAAGTTTCCCGCCAGCACACGCCTTACCTGTTGCGGAAAGCCCAGCGCATCGAGGAATATCTCCACCAACGCTGACATGGCTGACCGCGCCCAAGTCACCTCTGTCGCTGCCTTGGAATCGTTCCGCGCGGCGCTGCTGATATTCATCGGCCAGGCCCGCGCCAGCGTGGACGAGGCGCGCAGCGAGGTTTTGCGCACGCGAGTCTGGCTGGAGAACGACCGAACGCGCCATTGGGAAAACCAGTTGCGCGTCCGCAGCCTGGTGCTGGAACGCGCGCAGGCGGAAATGTTCGGCGCGCGGATGTCCAAGTTCGGCGGCGACACGCAGGAAAAACAGGCGGCGGTCCGCCGCGCGAAACAGGCGCTGACCGAGGCTGAGGAAAAAATGAAGCGGGTGAAAAAAAGCAAACGCGAACTGGATCATGATTCCGAGCCGCTGCTCAAACAGGTCGAGCGGCTGCAAAGTTTTTTGAGCAGCGACCTAGGCCAGGCCGTCGTGCAATTAAATGAACTCATCAAGGCGCTCGAAGCTTATGCCGGCGTGACCGCGCCCGCGCCACGCAAACCGGAGGCCGCCGCATGAGCTTGAGTTCAGCCAGAGGCCGGCTGACCGGCGTGACGCGTGATTTGTCGCTCAAGTGGGATGACACGAAAAATTACTGGCGTGACGGCAAGAGTCAGGAGTTTGAGCGGCGCTTTTTGCGCGAGCTCTTTGCCGAAGTCAACCAGTCGCAGCTCGCCATGGAAAAACTGGACGAACTGCTGTGCAAAATCAGAAACAACTGTGAATAATTTTCCCAGCACCCCGGAAATAATCGAGCTGCTTAACTCGCTGAAAAGCGCGTTGCAGGATTTTGCCGCGCGCGAGGAAAAGCTGGTCCGCGAAAAAAAGACCAGACTCGATGTCGCGCACCGGGTGTTGGAGCAGGCGCGCGGCCGGCTATTCGAGGAATCCGGCGACCGCGCGGATGCCTTGCACTGCGAATTCCAGGAAAAGCGTGCGCTGGTTGAGGCGCGCTTCACGCAGTTCAAAAACAAAATCAAGCAGGCGCACGCCAACGTCCGCCGGCGGGTGTTGGAGCAAATTGCCGAGGAGGAGAGCCGCGAGAAGTTTGCCATCCAGAAAGGCACGCTCGACGCCGAGCGGCAGCGCGACGCGGCGCTGGCCCAAGCCGCTACATCGCACGCGGAATTCCAGCAGCATCTCGCAAACCTGCGCGACCAGCTTGCGCAGCAGGAGACCGCTGCGCGCTCCGCTTTCGGCGGCTATGGGAAATTTTCCCGCCTGTTCGCACCGGAAAAATCCTGGCCCGATCCCGACCTCAGCGCGGACGAGGATAAATTGTTCGCACGGCTCCAGCAGTTGCACCACGAAATTGACACTCAGCTCAAACAGTTTCGGAAAATTTTCTTAGCGGCGCTGTTCCGTTTCATTCCGGTTTGGTTGCTGCTTGTCGCCTTGGTGCTGGCGGCTGGCGCCGTGCCGGTGCTGCAAAAATTTAATAGCAACGCGGTGACGTGGCCGGAAGCCGGCGCGGCGATTTTTGTTCTGGTGGTTTTGTTTGTGCTGCGCGAAGTCGGCGGAAAACAGGCCGGCGAACTCGCAGTAAAAATTGCCGCCGGACTGGCGCAGGCGCGGCGGCTCGACACGGTCTGTTTTGAAAAATCTGATTTGTGGCTGCAACAGGAGCATAAGCGGATTCAGGAGGAATTTGAAAGCACGACCCTGGCATTGAACCAGCAATGGAAATTGCTCAACCGCGAAACCATCGCGGCGCGGAACGAGCGACCGGTGGCGGTGGACCGCCGCGTGCAGCAGGCGCTAGCCAAATGCGAGAATCTGCGGGAGCGCCGGCGGCAGGAGCTTGATCGCGAGTCGCGCCAGACCATCGCGCTGGTGCAGGAATCCACCGAGTCGCAGCAATCGCAGCTCGAAGACGGCTTCAAATCCGAAATGGCGAAACTGGAACGCGACTTCGCCGCACAATGGCAGACGTTGCTGGCGGAATGGAACCAAACCGCGCCACCGCTTGCGGAAAAAATCCGCGCCGCCGAAAAATTGGCGGATGACAACTTCCCCGCGTGGACTGCGCCGGGCTGGGACAATTGGACGCCGGTCGAACAATTCCGCAGCGCCGTCAAACTCGGACGAGTTGAAGTAGATTTGGCACATTTCGCTGGCACGCTGCCGAAGGACGAACGCCTGAAACTGCCGGGTGGCAACCGTTTTTCACCGCCACTGCTGCTGGATTTTCCCGCACACGGCTCGGTTTATATTGAAACGGGCAAAGACGGCGAGGCTGAGGCGGTGGCGGCAATGAACAATTTGATTTTACGCCTGTTGTCCGCCGCGCCGCCGGGCAAATTGAGTTTTACGATCATTGACCCGGTCGGCCTCGGCCAAAATTTCGCCGCGCTGATGCACCTCGCCGATTACGAGGGAGGCAGCATCAATAGTCGCATCTGGACGCAGCCGGCGCAGATCGAGGAGCGGCTCGCGGAGCTGAACGAACACATGGAGAAAGTCATCCAGATGTATCTCCGCAACGACTACGCGACCATCACCGAATACAACGCGCAGGCCGGCAATCTCGCGGAGAAATATCATTTCCTCGTCGTCGCGTCGTTCCCCGCGAACTTCACCGACACCGCCGCGCGGCGGCTGCGCAACATCGCCGCCAGCGGCGCGCGCTGCGGCGTGTTCACGCTCATCCAGCGCGACGCGCGGATGCCGCTGCCGCCGGAATTTGTCGCGGACGAATTGCAAAACAACAGCGTCTGCCTGACGCGCGGCGCGAAAAATTTTGAACTCGCGAATTGGCGTCAAACCGGCGTGCAAATTATTTTGGACGCGCCGCCGTCGCCGGAAATCGCGACGCACTTTCTGCATCGCGTCGGCGAAAGCAGCAAGGATTCCACGCGCGTCGAAGTGCCGTTCGCGCAGATCGCGCCGGCGGAAAATGAAATCTGGTCGGGCGTCACCTCTGAGGAATTGCGCGTGCCCATCGGACGCTCCGGCGCGACGAAATTGCAATGGCTCGAACTCGGCAAAGGCACGCGCCAACACGCGCTCATCGCGGGCAAAACCGGTTCCGGCAAATCCACGCTGTTCCACGTCATCATCACGAATCTCGCGCTGTCGTGTAGCCCCGAGCAGGTGGAATTTTATCTCGTGGACTTCAAAAAAGGCGTCGAGTTCAAGTGCTACGGCAGCCGCAAATTGCCGCACGCAAAAGTCGTCGCCATCGAGAGCGACCGCGAATTCGGCTTGAGCGTGTTGCAGCGCGTGGACGACGAATTGCGCCGGCGCGGCGATTTGTTCCGCCAGCTCGGCGTGCAGGACGTGGCCGGCTACCGCGCGGCCGGCGGCGGCGAACCGATGCCGCGCGCGTTGCTGATGATTGACGAGTTTCAGGAATTTTTCACCGAGGAGGACCGCATTTCGCAGGGCGCGGCGGTGCTGCTCGACCGCATCGTGCGGCAGGGCCGCGCGTTTGGCATCCACGTCATCCTCGGCTCGCAGACGCTCGGCGGCGCTTACACTTTGGCGCGCGCGACGATTGGTCAAATGGTCGTCCGCATCGCGCTCCAGTGCAACGAGGCTGACGCTTACCTCATCATGGATCAGGACAATCCCGCGCCGCGTTTGCTGTCGCGTCCGGGCGAAGGCATTTACAACGACGCGGCGGGCGCGATTGAGGGTAACTCTCC
>Ga0208872_1000301_pt1 | contig 41111 bp, 42 predicted proteins | sample CryBogCBH12Aug08_FD_185508 | JGI IMG/M metagenome (GOLD analysis project Ga0208872, IMG submission 185508) | Freshwater microbial communities from Crystal Bog, Wisconsin, USA - CBH12Aug08 (SPAdes) | ecosystem: Environmental > Aquatic > Freshwater > Lake | place: Crystal Bog, Wisconsin, USA...
CACTTTTGCATCCACAGGTCAGCCGTCCTTTTTTGTGCACGCAGCCGAAGCAGGTCACGGCGACCTTGGAATGATTACACGGGATGATACGCTTTTGCTGATTTCCTATTCCGGGGAAGCCAAAGAATTGCATTCTGTGATTGATTATGCGCGCCGTTTTTCCGTGCCGCTTATTTCAATTTCTGGAAAGCAAGACTGTACCCTGACAAGGGTTTCAGACCTTTCCTTGGTTTTGCCAGATGTGGGGGAAGCCTGTCCTATGGGTTTGGCGCCGACCACATCGACAACGCTGACGATGGCGCTGGGTGATGCTTTGGCTGTTGCCCTGTTAAGCAGTCGCGGCTTTTCTAAAAATGATTTTAGAGTTTTGCACCCTGGCGGTAATTTGGGTCAGCAATTAAGGCATGTTTCTGATTGCATGCACGCAGGGGACAAGGTGCCGCTTGTGGACCAAGATACATCAATGGGTGACTGCCTTGTTAAAATGACGTCCCATGGGTTTGGTTGTGTGGGTGTTGTGGGGGCAGATGGAAAGTTTATAGGGGTTATAACTGATGGTGACTTGCGTCGTCACATGAGCCCGAATCTTTTGAATCACAAAGCAGCCGATGTTATGACCAAAAACCCAGTTACTGTACGGGATGGCGTTTTGATGGCCGATGTTTTGGCTATTTTTGAGAAAAAAGCCATTACCAACCTGTTCATTTTGAATGAGGATGGAAAGGCCATTGGCATTATTCACATCCACGATTGCTTGCGCAACAGTGTTGCATAATTTCAATGACTAAAGAAACCTTCAGGAACAAGGGCGGCAAGGAAAACCTAAAAGACGGAAAAAAAAGGACAAATTCATCCCGTCGTTGGCTATTGCGGCAACTGAATGACCCATATGTGCAAGAAGCAAAATCAAGGGGATACCGTTCCCGTGCTGCCTTTAAGCTGATTGATATCAACGAAAAATTTCACATTCTAAAGTCAGGGGCGGTTGTTATTGATTTGGGGGCAGCACCCGGCGGATGGACCCAGGTGTCGTTGCAAAAAGTTGGTCCAAAGGGGAAAGTTATTGCCATTGACCTTCAGGAAATAGAAACAATACCAGAGGCTGAGATCCTTCAAGGGGACTTTATGGAGGAAGAGGTGATGCAAAACCTTTTGTCTCTGTTGCCCAATAAGGCTGACGTTGTTCTAAGCGACATGGCGGCCCCTGCTTGCGGAATGACGGACGTGGATCACCTTCGAATTATGGCACTGGTTGAAATGGTTTTTGACTTTTGCTTTTTGGCTCTAAAACCCGGCGGTTCAATGGTTTCCAAAGTCTTGCGGGGCGGAACCGAAGCAAAGCTTTTGCAAAAAATGAAACAATGCTTTACCAAAGTTGTTCACTTCAAACCCCCTTCAAGCCGGGCTAGTTCTGCGGAAATTTACCTGGTCGCGGTGGGCTTTCGTCCTGAGAAAGCTGTTTCTGAATAGAGTCTATGCCCTTTAAACGAAGTTTCCTGGATCGCCACGGTCGCCAAGCGACCTCGCGATGACGTCCTTGCGAGCGAAGCGCGGCAATCCAGAAAAATAAGTACCTTTAATTCCCCTTACTAACCATATAAACTTAGATTCATAGCCGCTGATTTCCCGTGATTGTCAAAGGCCACAAAATGAATTTTTTGTCCTTGATGAAGGGTGTCCCACCCAGCTTTGCGGACGGTTGTGATGTGGACGAATGCATCGTCCCCGCCGCCATCAGGTTGAATAAATCCATAGCCTTTTGTCTGGTTAAACCATTTTACAGTTCCGGTAGTCATGGAATGTCTCCTTTACTTAAACTTAATTTTCACTTTTTACTCAGATTCAAAGCACTTGCACCTTCTTACATCTTGAATCTGCTTGGGTATATACGCCCCACTAATTTAAAAAACAACCTCTCATTTTCAGCAGGAAAGGAGTATAGTGAAATGCATGTTTGACTAAAGGACAATGGGTATGAATCTTGAATTTTTAATGGCCACGCTGACCTCAACCCCTGGGCGTTATGCAAAGGCGTTGTTTGAAACAGCAAAAGAAAAAGATGAAATCAAAGAAATTCTGGCAAACTTTGACAATTTATCTTCATTCTTAAAAAATAATTTTGAGATTGAACGTGTCCTTTTAAGCGGTGTTCTAAGTAAAAAAAATCTGGATGACGTTTGGCAAATTGTGGGGCAAAAGATGTCCCTAAGGTCATCGTTTCTGGGGTTAATACGGGTTTTGGTGGCCGAACGTCGGTTGGCCCTGTTCTATAGCATTTATGAAAAATATCAGTCCCTTGTTGAGTTTCATCATCAGGACCGAAAGGTTGGGGTTTATTCCGCGCACCCTTTGGGGGCATCAGAAGAAACCCTTTTAAAAAAAACATTGTCTTCCCTTTTTCCTGAAAAAATACACATGACTTTTGCCATTGATGAATCTTTATTGTCTGGTATTGTTGTAAAAACAGATACACTAGCTTTAGATGCTAGTTATAAAACACAATTAAAACATCTGGCCGACGTACTAAAAGGGTAAATCAGGATGCAAGCGCGCGTTGCAGAAATCTCATCAATCTTAAGAGAAAAAATCACCAATTTCCAAACCCAGGCTGAGCTATCAGAAACGGGCCGTGTTCTTGCTGTGGGTGATGGAATTGCAAGAATCTATGGTCTTGATAATGTTCAGGCCGGGGAATGGGTTGACATCATTTCAACCAAGACAAAAGACGTTGTGCGGGGAATCGCTACCAACCTAGAGGTTGACAACGTGGGGGTCGTTATTGTTGGTAACGATCGTTTGGTCGAAGAAGGTGATCTTGTTAAGCGAACAAATAAGATTATTGACGTGAATGTGGGAATGGGGCTTTTGGGGCGCGTTGTTGATGCCTTGGGAAATCCAATTGACGGCAAGGGTCCCCTTCATGATGTTTCCTTCGCAGAGGTTGAAAGAAAGGCCCCCGGCATTATTGACAGGAAATCTGTTCATGAACCTATGCAAACCGGTATTAAGGCAATTGATGCTTTGGTCCCAATTGGGCGGGGACAAAGGGAACTGATTATTGGTGACCGTCAAACAGGGAAAACAACGATTGCGATCGATACCATCTTGAATCAAAAGCAAGCGAATTCAAAAGCAGATCCAAAAGATAAGCTTTTTTGTATTTATGTGGCTATTGGCCAAAAGCGTTCCTCCGTTTCAAAGATTGTCAAAACGCTTGAGGATTATGGGGCCATGGATTACACAATTGTTGTGGCTGCAACGGCTTCTGACGCTGCCCCGCTTCAATATCTGTCCCCCTATACAGCTTGCACCATGGGTGAATATTTTCGTGATAATGGAATGCATGCCCTTATCATTTACGACGACCTTTCTAAGCATGCCGTTGCCTACCGGCAGATGTCCCTTCTTCTAAGGCGCCCACCAGGGCGGGAAGCGTATCCTGGGGATGTGTTTTATCTTCATTCAAGGCTTCTTGAAAGGGCCGCCAAGATGAGTGATGAGAAAGGGTCTGGGTCCTTGACCGCCCTTCCTATCATTGAAACGCAAGCGGGTGATGTGTCGGCATACATTCCAACAAACGTGATTTCCATAACTGATGGTCAAATCTTTTTAGAATCTGACTTGTTTTACCAGGGAATTCGCCCAGCCATTAACGTTGGTTTATCGGTTAGCCGGGTTGGGTCTGCTGCCCAGACAAAGGCCATCAAGCAGGTATCAGGACGCATCAAGCTGGAATTGGCCCAGTACCGTGAAATGGCGGCATTTTCCCAGTTTTCAAGCGACCTTGACGTGGCAACACAAAAACTTTTGGAAAGGGGCAAGCGCCTGACGGAGGTTTTAAAACAACCCCAAGCAAAACCTTTAGGTGTGGCGGACCAAGCCATTTCGCTTTTTGCAGGGGTGCGTGGGTACTTGGATTCTATTCCTATTCAAAAGATTTCAGCCTTTGAAGAAGAATATTTAAATGCTGTTCGTCACTTTCACCCAGAAATTTTTCAAGAAATTGAAAAAAGCCCTGTCTTAACAGAAGAAATTGAGCAAAAACTAGAGACCTTTTTGGAAGAGTACGTAAAAAAATGGGCAGCTTAAAGGGGCTTAGGTCTAGGATCAAAAGCATCAAGTCTACTCAGAAAATTACAGCAGCCATGAAAATGGTGGCAGCGGCTAAATTGCGCAAAAGCCAAGAAAAGGTTTTAGCAATTAAACCGTATGTTCAAAAAGTACAAAGCATGGCTTCACATCTTGCCGCAGCACGGGATGATGAAGACGCCCCTATTCTGCAGGCAGGCAGAAGTGGGTCCCATTTAATCATAGTGATGAGCGCAGAAAAAGGTTTGTGCGGCGGTTATAATTCCTTAATTTTGAAGGAAGCTAATGCCCTAATCCGAAAGCTGAAAGCCGATAACCAGACGTTTGCTTTGCTTGGAGTAGGGCGCAAAGGTCTGGAAGCCTTAAAAAGGGATTATCCTGATCAGATTTTGAGCATATCCGGTGAAACTGCGCCTGATTATGCCTTGGCAGAGCGGATAACGGGTCAAATCAAGGAATGGCTAGACTCTGGTGTGGTGGGTCAAGTTCACGTGGTTGGAAGTATTTTTAGAAATGCCTTGGTTCAAGAGGTTTGCGTTCAAACCCTTGTTCCTTTTCAAGGCTCAAAGTCAAAGACGGTCCCATACTTTTTGGCAGAGCCCAAAGTGGATGTTCTGCTTCCAGAGTTGCTTGAGCATAACCTTGTTACCAGGTTATATTCTTTTCTTCTTGAGAATGAGACGTGTGAGCATGCTGCCCGAATGACGTCGATGGATAACGCAACGCGTAATGCCCAAGACATCGTTCATAAATTGCAGCTGGTTTATAACCAAACAAGGCAGGCTCATATTACAAGTGAGCTGATTGAAATAATTTCAGGCGCACAAGCGCTATAGAAAGAGGGTTTTTATGGTCCAGAAAAATAAAAAAACAGAATTGGCGTCATCAGAAAATTATGGAATCATCTCGCAGATTATAGGGGCGGTTGTTGACGTTTATTTTGAGGGTGGGCATCTGCCGCCCATTTTAAATGCTTTGAAGGTTAATCGGGAAGAAGGTGAGGGGGCGCTTGTCTTGGAAGTTGCCCAGCATCTGGGCGAAAATACAGTTCGGACCATTGCTATGGATTCAACCAATGGCTTGTCCCGTGGTCGCCATGTCATGGATACAGGGTCCCCCATCAAGGTTCCTGTTGGTCCCCATACTTTGGGACGTATTATGAATGTCATTGGCGAGCCTGTCGACGAACGCGGTCCGATTGAGGCAACGGATTACCTGCCCATTCACCGCGATGCCCCTCAATTTGTGGATCAGTCTCCTGCAACAGAAGTTCTTGTGACGGGGATTAAGGTCGTTGACCTTTTAACTCCCTATCCGCGGGGTGGAAAAATTGGTTTGTTTGGGGGGGCCGGCGTTGGCAAGACAGTTTTGATTATGGAATTGATCAACAACGTTGCCAAAGCCCACGGCGGCTATTCTGTTTTTGCGGGTGTTGGCGAGAGAACCCGTGAAGGAAATGATCTTTACCACGAAATGATAGAATCTGGTGTTAATAACCTAGAAAAGACAGGTTCAAAAGCAGCCCTTGTTTACGGCCAGATGAACGAACCACCAGGGGCCAGGGCCCGCGTTGCCCTAAGTGGTTTGACGCTTGCTGAGTATTTTAGGGACGTCGAGGGTAAAGACGTTTTGTTCTTTATTGACAATATTTTCCGTTTCACGCAAGCAGGGTCTGAAGTTTCAGCGTTATTGGGTCGTATTCCGTCTGCTGTTGGGTATCAGCCAACCCTTGCAACCGAAATGGGCGCTCTTCAGGAACGGATTACAACAACCCTAAAGGGGTCAATTACCAGTGTGCAGGCGATCTATGTGCCAGCGGACGACCTGACTGACCCAGCGCCTGCGGCATCCTTTGCTCACCTTGACGCAACGACGGTTTTAAGTCGCCAGATTGCAGAACTTGGTATTTACCCAGCGGTGGACCCGCTTGATTCAACGTCCCGAATTTTGGACCCCAGCATTGTTGGGGATGAACATTACAAGGTTGCCCGTGATGTCCAAAAGATTCTTCAAAACTATAAGTCGCTGCAAGACATCATTGCGATCTTGGGTATGGATGAATTATCGGAAGACGACAAGTTGACCGTTTCAAGGGCCCGTAAGATTCAGCGGTTCTTGTCACAGCCCTTTCATGTGGCTGAGGTTTTCACAGGAACCCCTGGGACCTTTGTCAGTATTGACGATACGGTCAAAGGCTTTAAGGGTATCGTAGAGGGTGCCTATGACCATGTTCCAGAAATGGCCTTTTACATGACAGGGACAATTGAAGAGGTTCTGAAAAAAGCTGAGCAGTTAGAGGGCGCAGGTTCATAATGAAGGTCTTTACGGTAGAGCTTCTGTCCCCTGAAAGGGTCCTTTACCATGGGCCTGCGACTATGGTTATAGCCCCTGGTGCTGAAGGTGAAGTCGGCATTTTGCCGCACCATATGCCCCTTCTTGTAAAATTGAAAGAGGGGGCTATAAAAATTCTGGTGAATCAGGAGCCAGAAATAGAGTTTCAAATTTCTTCAGGGTATCTGGAAATCGTGAATGATGTGTGTTCCATCATTGTTGTCAATACAATATAATCCTAGAATATATTCATAAAAATTAACAAAATATTAGTAATTCTCAGTTAAGTTGTTATAAGAACAAGTTAAATACTTTGGAGATTATTATGATTTTAAAAAGAATGGCAATTGTATTGTTAGCCCTTTTTGGCCTTTCGGCCATTGTGGGTACACCTTTGGTTAATGAAGCGCAAGCGGCTAACGCAAAGACAGGAAAGAAAAATGTCAAGTTAGGTAAGGTCAAGAAAGGTGGAGTAGGGAAAAAAGGAAAGAAAGATAAGAAGAAGGACAAGAAGGACAAAAAAAGTAAGAAGGAAAAGGCTCATAAGGGAAAGAAAGGTCGTCAAATGCTTGTCTGTGAATGCAAGAACGTGCATGGCGATAAAAAAAAAGACAAAAATGACAGTAAAAAAAAAGTAAAAAATGACGATAAGAAGCATAAAAAAGATGCAGATAAGGCAAAAAAAAAAGAGGAAGAAGCTAATGCCAAAAAACATAAGGAAGAAGAGTTAGCGAAAGCTAAAGCTAAAAAAGCTAAAGAAGAAGAGGCAGCGCGTAAGGAAAAGTTAAAGAAAGAGGCGGAAAAGAAGAAAAAGTTAGAAGAAGACGCTGCTGCTAAGAAAAAAGCAGAGAAAGAAAAGGCTGAAAAACAAAAGAAAGAGGCTGCTGACGAAGGAACTGATGATGCGGAATCTGATGATCAAGACGATACAGAGAACGATACAGAGAACGATACAGAGAACGATACAGAGGACGATGCAGAATCTGACGACGACAGTGATAGCGACGAATAAGTCTCTTCTCTTAGGTAAATCAAAAAGAACGCCTCCCAAAAAGGGGCGTTCTTTTTTTGCCCCGATCAAAAAGTATGTAATTTGTCGATGTGATCGAAGAATTGCATAAATTTGGCGTATTCCGAAATATCGCCTAACCAATATTCTCTAAAAGCAGCGCAATAAAGATGACGGCCGATTCTACGCTTAGGCTTGCAATAAAGGCGGCAAAGCGGGAATGTCCTTCAAAGGATGAAAATTCAGTTCTTGTGACGCTAAGAACAAGGGACCCAGCCAAAAAAGCGTTTAGGAAAGCCACAGGGATTATTTTAGCGTGGGGTAATAAAAAGACCCCAACCAACCATCCCGCGACCATACCAATCATCAGAACATAGCGTCCCCATTCGTTAAAACGGTTTGGAAAGTGATGATTTAAAGAATGGTCTTGCACAATAAAATGTAATCCCATAACAATCGTGAAGGTGCACAAAAGGGGCAAACTGACGCTTGCAATGGATGGAATCATCAAAGCAATGATAAAATTGATAAAGGTTACAGTCCCAATATGGGTCATGTAGATGATTTGGCTAGGTTCGCGCCCAAACCTTGTTTTTTCATGGGCATTTTTTTCGGCAGCATAAAGCGTTAAGAAGCCAGCCAGCATAAATAAGAAGATTGTCATGACCAGGTTCATTTCGTTTTTCAGAAAGTTCGATTCGGCTTGTTCTTTCAGTCCCTCAACCTCTAGCATTAGGCCCGGAAGAATTTGAAGAAATACGTACCCAATGACAAGCCCATCGATAATCGAATTCAAGGTGGCGTTATCGAAAATGCTAAGCCTTCGAATTCTGGGGGTTGCCCAATGCATGAATAGCAAAACCCCAAGACAAAGGGCTGTAAAACAAAGCGTCTCAAAATCTAAAGAGTAATCGGCAATTCCCTCTAAATTTGGTGAAGATTGAACGGGCATAAAACGACTCCTAATTGTCCAAGGGACCTCTTACCTTTGATCTTAAGGGGGCAAAAGTTAACAAAAAGTAAATTTATGGGCTTTTGGTATGGCTTAAGACAGCCATTTTGCAGTTTTTTATTCCAAGCTGACGGGTTCTGTGATATAAAATTTGGAAACAGTTGTCGGTAATGTCAAGAAAGCTTATAGGGTACTCAAGTGAAAAGAACGTATCAACCTAGTAAAATCGTTAGAAAACGTCGTCATGGTTTCCGCGCCAGGACAGCAACCGTAGGGGGCCGCAAGGTTCTTGCAGCACGTCGCTCAAAAGGACGCAAAAGGCTTTCTGCGTAAAGTTTGCGTTAATTCATGGGCCTGACTCGCTTAAAGAAAAGAGCAGACTTTTTGCGAGTGGCAGGAGCGAGAGTTTTTGTAAAAACTCAGACTGTTATTGTCCAGTGCTGCTACCTAGAGAAAGAAGAGTTTGTGCCCGCAGGAGTTAGGGTTGGCTTTACGGCCAGCAAGCGCGTTGGAAATGCGGTTAAACGAAACCTTTCCAAGCGCCGTTTAAGAGCCTGGGTAGACAAAAACCTGGAAGCAAGGATTCCAGTCCCTTTGACGGGAAGTTGTGACTTTGTTTTCATCGCCCTTGTTTCCACAGGCGATGCCGATTTTGGTAAACTTTCGGGGGACCTAAGTTATGCGGTCGACCGTTGTTTGCGGCAAGTCGGACTTAAAAACAGTCCTGATAATACTTAACGATCTAGATTTAAGGAGAAATGGATGTCACGTGTCATTATTGCCCTGATACATTTTTATCGTTGGATCATCTCGCCTTTTCTTTCCCCCGGATGCCGGTTTGAGCCAACCTGTTCCAGGTATGCTATAACCTCCATAGAATTTCATGGGCTTTCAAAAGGGTTGTGGTTAACCCTTAAAAGACTGGCCAGATGCCACCCCTATGAAAGACTGGCCAAACAGATTGGGTCTAGTTGGGGATATGATCCAGTTCCCCAAGTCAAGCCAGCCAATTTGCCTTTTCCCTCTAAGCCCAAGCTGAAATCGTCTACTCGAAAACCAGCTACTCTCTCTCCCTCCACTTTTAGTCCTTCAAATTGAGGTCATAGTTTTATGTTAGAACAGCGGAATCTTATTCTGGCTATTGTTTTGTCACTTTTAATTCTTGTCGGATTCAATTTTGTTTATGATAAGCCCAGAAATGCGGAAATTGCACGGCAGGCAGACCTTGTGCAAGCCAGGCAAACGGCCACTGAATCTTTGGTGAAAAGTCCTGAATTGGTGCCTGTGGTTGCTCAGCCTCTTTCCCGTGCTGAAGCTGTGGCCCAGGATCAAAGGGTTTCTATTCGCACTGCAAAATTACAGGGGTCTATTAACCTAAAGGGCGGGCGCTTAGACGATGTTGCTCTTGTGGATTATCATGAAACAACTGCTAAGGACAGCCCTGAAATTTTGTTGTTGAATCCCCAGAACACAAAAGGGGGCTATTTTGTTGACTTTGGCTGGATTGGCCAAGAAAAGCTTCCCGATGCAAATACGGTTTGGAAAGTGCAATCAGAGTCGGCAGAGGGAAAGACATCCTTGACCGCAGCAAAGCCTGTCACCTTGGTGTGGGATAATGGTTCGGGTCTTCGGTTTGAAAGGGTCTTTTCCGTAGACAACGATTATCTTTTCACCATAACAGACCGGGTTATTAATACGGGTAAACAAGACATCAAATTGCAGCCTTACGGCCAGGTTACCCGGGTTGGAACACCCCAGACAAGTGGGTACTATATCTTGCACGAAGGGGCTGTTGGAGTTATCGAGGGTAGACTTAAGGAATTTGATTATCCAAAGCTAATTAAGGAAAGAGAAGTCAGTCAGGTTACAACGGGCGGCTGGCTTGGTTTTACCGACAAATATTGGTTGGTGGCCTTGGTTCCTGATCAAAAATCACCTGTTCAAACCCGGTTTAGTGGCTCTGGCGAGGGGGAAATCTATCGTTGTGATATGCGTGGGGCTGAACAAACGGTGAAGCCAGGCGACCTGATTGAACATCATCAAAGCGTTTTTTCAGGGGCAAAGGTTTTGCGCCTTCTTGATTCCTATGAGGAAAAAAAGGGCTTCGAACGTTTTGATCTGGCCGTTGATTTTGGTTGGTTTTACTTTGTAACCAAGCCTTTGTTCTATGTGCTTGAGTTCCTTCATCAGCTTTTAGGCAATTTGGGCGTGGCCATTTTGGTCCTGACCGTTTTTGTAAAGGTTCTATTCTATCCCCTGGCCAACAAATCATTCCGGTCCATGGCCCGCATGAAAATGATGCAGCCCAGATTAGAGGCGCTGAAACAAAAGTACGCCCACGATAAAATGCGTATGAACCAGGAATTGATGGAATTTTATAAAAAAGAAAAAATCAATCCAATGTCTGGATGTTTGCCCATGTTGATTCAGGCGCCGGTTTTCTTTTGTTTGTATAAAGTATTCTTTGTCACAATTGAAATGCGTCATGCGCCCTTCTTTGGCTGGATTCAGGACCTTTCAACCCCTGATCCAACAAGCGTGTTTAATCTGTTTGGCTTGCTGCCATGGGCGCCGCCATCCTTCCTGATGATCGGCGCACTTCCTTTGCTGATGGGGGGCACGATGCTTCTTCAACAACGCTTGAATCCGCAGCCTGTTGATCCGGCGCAGGCAAGAATCATGTTGATTATGCCGATTATGTTCACCTATCTTTTCGCATCTTTCCCATCAGGTTTGGTTATTTACTGGGCCTGGAGTAATATTCTTTCAATCGCCCAGCAGATGCTTATTACTCACCGGGCATCCAAAGAGCCAGTTTCGGTTAAGAAACCCAAGAAAAGATGACAGAAAGCCTTGAGCATCTAAAGGAATTATGGGCCTTCGGGCAGTGGCTATTCTGCCAAGAATGTCAATTCTTAAGGGGCGTTGAAAGGCTTGAGGATCTGCCAGAATTTTCCTTGCCAGAGGTGGCCTTTGCGGGGCGTTCTAACGTTGGAAAATCAAGCCTGATCAATAGTTTGACAAATAGGCAAACGCTGGCTAGGACGTCTAATACCCCAGGGCGAACCCAGCAGTTAAACTTTTTTGCCTTAGCGAATCGTCTGATATTGGTTGATATGCCAGGCTATGGTTATGCCGAGGCACCAAAGGCTCTTGTGGCCAGGTGGCAAAAGCTGATCAAGTCGTATCTTAGGGGCCGTCCCACCCTGCACCGTGTTTTTCTTTTGATTGATAGTCGGCATGGCCTGAAAGAAAATGACCTGGAAATGATGAAAATGCTGGACGACGTGGCTGTTTCTTACCAAGTTGTTTTAACAAAGATTGACAAGATAAAACCCGCAGAGGCCACCCGTGTTCATAATGAAACACAAAAGGCTCTGACAAAGCATCCTGCCGCCCATCCGCATGTTATTGTAACTAGTTCCAATCTTAAGACCGGGGTTGATCATCTAAAGGCTGAAATCAGCCAGTTTGCTAATAAGTAAGGGACTTTGAAACAGAAAACATTTCCTCACTTTTTTCAAACTATGATAAACTGCGTGCAAAGAAAGGATTGTCCTATGACACAAGTTTTTGCAAGGCCGACCCGTGATGTTGTTGCCAAATATCTGCTGGATGATGAGCAGATACGCAATTCCTTTATTCGGGCCATGACGCCGTTTGATGACGTTACGTCCTCTAAAAAGCTGGATAATGCTTTAAGGCCACTGAAGCTTGATCAGAATCTTTTGAATATTTTGAACGATGATTCCTTTGTTTATTTTTTAAGAAAAGAATCCCACCGCCTTCCAAAAGACACCAAAGAAGAAAAACTGATCCATCGCTTTTTTAACCACTTGCGTGACAACTATGACGAAATCAGCAAGACTCTTTTGGATGATAAGGGTCCCATCAGCGATGTCATTTGCAAACTGAGTACAGGCGATTATGTTCTGGTAGAGGTTCAAGTGAACAACCCAGGACTTGGGGTTTGGGATAAGCGGGCTTTGGCGTATGCTGCAATGCTATTTGGCAATCAGCTTAGAAAAGGGGATGATTGGGGCAGCATTCTTGACGTAACAGCCGTTAATATTCTGGGCATGGGTCAGGATGATAAAACTCCCTTTTGGCCAGAGGGTAGCCACTATAAACGTCATTACCGTGTTGTAAACGACCTTGAAACGCCACCTCTGTATTTGGAAAATTTGTCGCTGATTCAATATTCCTTAGGGAATGTGGACTTTAACACGATTAAAAACCCAGAAGAAAAAGCATGGCTCGATTTCTTTAAAAATGCCCATCTTTACAATTCAATTCCAAAGGAGTGCCCAGAAATCATGAGATTAGCATATGAAAGGATTGTCACAGACACTCTTCCCTCTAACATCAAAGACCTATATGCAAATGAAGAACAGCAGGTGCGGAACTTCAGACAGAGGTTTCTTGAGGAAAGAGAAAAGGGGATAGAAGAGGGAAAACTAGAGATAGCCAGGGCTATGCTTTCTAAGGGCCTTGATTTGGAAACAATTTCAGAACTAACAAGCATGGCAAAGGAAGAAATCAAAAAGTTGATGCAGGCCTAAGCAATTGAGCTGGTTGACTTAGGGACTTTGAAACCAAGAGGATGCGACATGAGTTTGGTGATTTTCTTAAATGGATGCGGGTCAGCTGGAAAAACGTCAGTTGCTCGCAGCATTCAACACCTCAGCAACAAACCGTGGCTCCGCCTTGGGATGGATGCTTTTATCGAGATGATGCCGGATCGTTATATTGCCTTGATCTGATTATCGATGAAGTTCTTTTCGGTGAGCAGATTCTAAGAACGTACATCAACGCCCTGAAATCTCACAAGGTTTATTTCATTGGTGTTTTTTGTGATCTTCAGACCTTGTTGGAGCGAGAAATCTTAAGACGTGATCGTGCCATTGGCCTTGCGAATGGTCAGATGGATAGGGTCCATGCCGGTATTAGGGATTATGATCTTAAGGTCGATGCGACCACAACATCTTCCTTTTCTATCGCAAAAGATATCCTTGCTTTCATCGATAAAACTCCTGCACCTGAAGGGTTTCAGAAAATGCAGGCGATGTTTTGAGGAGAAAATTTCCGATCTCTTAAATTCGTACGTTTTTGTGAAATTTCACCATTAAGTGGCAAAATTTTCAAAAATAGACTTTGAAGAGGCAAAACCCGGACAAATTTGCAATCAGAATGCAAATTTGGACAGTTTGTCCCAGGGGACGTACTGAACGTTGTCCGCTTGACGGTGTTCTGACCCTCCATAAACGACAGAAGCTTTAGCCAATGGATTCAGCGTTAACCAATGACGCAAATTCTTTGTAAAGTCTTGTTGAATGGTCTGGGAGGATTTAATTTCAATAGCTAAGACTCCCTGCTTCCCATCGATCAGACAATCAATTTCATGTCCAACCTTATCTCGCCAAAAATATATTTGAGGACGCTCTGGCAGTAAAGTTTTATAAAACTCCATCACCACAAGATTTTCAAAAAGGCTTCCTTTGAGGGGATGTCTATCAATATCCTCGCGGCGAATACCAGACAGATGGGTTGCAAGGCCAATATCGTAAAAATAAATTTTTGGCATTTTAACCAGACGTTTGCCGTAGTTTTGGTGATAGGGACGCAGAAGATAAATAACATAACTGCTTTCCAGAAGAGACAGCCACTGTTTTGCTGTATTCACGCTAATGCCAGCGTCCAATGCCAGTGCTGATAGGTTCAGTAATTGCCCAACACGGTGTGCGCATAGCTGCATGAATATCTGAAATTGGCTTAGGTTTTGAACATTCTTAATAAGCCTGACATCACGCTCAACATAGGTTGCGATGTAGTTTTCATAAAATAAATTTGGGTCAATTTCATTTTGGTACAGGCGCGGATAAAAACCCTTGAGAATTTGGTCTTTTAGGGGCAAAGCCTGACCGATCTCTTCTAAGCTAAGCGGTAATAGATGAAAAATAGCCACGCGCCCTGCCAGACTTTGGCTAATGGATTCCATCAATAAAAAGTTTTGTGACCCTGTTAGGATGATCTGTCCCGGCTTTTGGTGTTCATCAACGAAAACTTGAATATAAGAAAACAATTCTGGAGCATTCTGAATCTCATCAAGGACAACACCATCAGCAAACTGGGCCAAAAATCCCCGCGGATCTTGTTTTGCTAATAATCTGTCATCAAGATTTTCAAAATTAACATAAGGTTTGTCTGCAAAAAGGGACCGTGCAAGGGTTGTTTTTCCTGACTGCCTTGGGCCCGTTATGGCTACAACAGGCAGCTGTTTTGCTGCACTTAAAATGTGGGGGCCAAGTTTACGATTGATCATTCAAAATTATCCTTTTTCTTTCAATTGTACTGGAAACCCGGACAAATTTGCAATCAGAATGCAAATTTGGACAGTTTCAGCGCTATCTTGTTTCAGGGCAGGTGATCTTGTACAGTCAGATTTATCTGGACTTAAGGAGCAAAAACATGATTTACAAGATTATCATCGCAATCATCATTGGAGTTATTATCGTGACATTAAAAATGCAAGAAGGGTCTGAGCCGACAGGGACAAAAAGCACTGAATCATTTATTACAACATCATCAGGCCTGCGCTTCGAAGACGTTGTCGTTGGAGCTGGCGAGACGCCAAAGCAGGGTCAAAAGGTTGTTGTTCACTACACAGGAACCCTGACAAATGGCAAAAAATTTGATAGTTCAAAGGATCGTGGAACTCCTTTTAAGTTTACCCTTGGCGTTGGGCAGGTTATCAAAGGCTGGGACGAAGGACTGTCAACAATGAAGGTTGGCGGAAAAAGAAACCTGGTTATTCCATCCCAGTTGGCTTATGGACCAAGGGCTGTTGGGGACGTCATTCCAGCCAACGCGACCCTGAATTTTGAGGTTGAGCTTTTGGGCGTTGAGTAAGCCTGGAGACGTTATGCCGCTTTGACTTTCGGACCTTCAAGGCAAAGTCAAAAGCAAGGGCGTCACCGTTCGTATCCTTAAGGGGTCAGAGATTGACCCCTTCCCATAACTACAGGGATATTGCGCCCTTGATGACGCGCCTTGGATACACAAAGACAAATCACATGTTTGACGTCTTATTCAACCATTCAGCCTGACGGAATTGTCAAAGATGCACCGAACAAAATGGCTGTGTGGATTGGCTAAGGGTTCAAGTTTTCTTGGTCCGTGTTTAACATGTTTAACTTGTAAAACAAATTATTTGTGTTATAGTAATCATTGAACTGTTAAAAAAGGAGAAGTGAGATGCTTGGCGTTCGTTTATCAGAAGACCTCGATCGTCGTTTATCGGTTTTGGCTTTAAAAACAAAAAGACCCAAAAGCTTTTTCGTAAAAGAAGCCTTGATAGAATACTTAGATGAATACGAAAGTATTTATGAATCTGTTGCTCAGTACGAGGAGCAAAAGAAGAAGGGGGCGTTAAAGCTTTACACCCTTGAAGACGTAATACAAGAAAATGGTATATCCGATGAAGAATTGGCAGCTGCAGACGACGATAAACTTTAGTAAACAGTTGAAAAAGATCGATCGCTCTCACCAAATTCGCATTCTTAGCTTTTTAAAAAACCGTGTTTTGAATGCTGAAAATCCAAAAAGTCTTGCTAAAAGTATGACGGGTGATTTGTCTGGGTACTGGCGCTTTCGTATTGGGGATTACCGGGTCATTGCCGATATTCAAGTTCCTCTTAAATGAAGGAAGCATAGCTATTGAAACGACAATTTCCACACCAATTAGCCAGAGAGATTTAAAGGGGCTTCTCTTATTTGGCAAAGAATACAATGCCAAGCTTCATGTCATCAGCTTAGAGCCGCGAAAAAGGAAAATGTTGGTAAGCGGTCATGAAATTATAATTTGGCCCGCACAAGATTTTTTAGAAAGCTTATGGGATGGAACTTTTGTGAGTTAGAGTTTGGAAAAGGTTTTAAATCAGTTTTTGATTATGAATGACCTTAAAAAAATTTTAAGGTCGATTGATGCTGAAACAATGCTTGCATCTTTTTAGGAAATTGTTTAACTTCTGCCTATCTGTCCCCTTCGTCTAGAGGCCTAGGACATCGCCCTCTCACGGCGGAAACACGGGTTCGACTCCCGTAGGGGACACCAGATCTTGATTTTATTCAGGGTCTATTCTTTTTAAAGCATCCAAAACACCTTGCAAGATAAAGCTGGCAGCCATTTTGTCAACAACCTCCTTTTGCCGTTTACGGGACAGGTCTGCTGTCAGCATCGTGCGGGTGACGGCCACCGTTGAAAGCCGTTCGTCCCACAGAAAAATGGGAATAGCAACATAAGTACCCAACCTTTCAGCGAAAGCCTTAACTTTTTGGCTTTGGGGTCCTTCGCTTCCATTCATGTTCAGGGGATAGCCAAAAACAAGCGCCACCACATTGTCTTTCTCTATAAGAGTTTCCATCGCCTGAAAGGCTTTTTCTTGTCCATGACGCACTAGGGTCTGATAGGGGCTGGCAATCGTCCACGTTAGATCAGACAGACTAAGCCCAATCGTCTTATCCCCAAGATCGACACCCATAAGGCGTTTTTTGGTGTTTTTATAAGCCGCAAGATCAGTTAAGGTACAAAACATAAAGGAACACTCTAAAGTTCAATATGACACAGAATCAAGCATTCCCCGGTGAACAGTCAAGGGATTCTCTCTGAACTCAAAAGATTTGATATGTCAATAACAGAGGCAAAATAGTCTTCCACGTCTTCGGTCACACCATTGACGTGGATCAATACGGGCCGGCAGGAATAACCTTTAATTTGTTTAAAAACATCTATTTTCTTTTGAACTTCCTGAATTACAGAGGCATCAATCTTGTTTCTAGAAAATTTAATTTCGCAGAGATAAAGGGTGCCAAACCGAGTTTGGATCAGATAGTCAATCTGACATCCTGGGAAGCGGCTCGTTTTATGTTGATAAAATGGGTTTTCTGAAATTATTTCATCGGGTTTGATATTTAAGGCCTTATGGATTAAGGGCCTGTTATTTAGAATTAAATTTTCGAATTGAAGCCCCATAATAGTAGACCATTCCGGCAATAGGCTTAGAGATTTTAAATGGTAAGTTTGGCGATTTATTTTACTAAGGTTTTTGTCAATATACTTTAGGTAAAAACGTAAGTAATTATCGCTCAGCCTGAATTGACTGAGTTTTGAGTCAACGCCTGATTGAATATTCCATGTGTGATCACGGGTAATGAATCCTGCTAATTCAAGCTCTGAAAGATATTCAGAAATTCTCCCCCCTGGATCGATGTTTAAAAAATCACAGATGGCATTCCTTTCTTTAGGTCCCGCTAGAAGGCTTTCAACAATTTTCTTGTAGAAAACGCTTTCCCTTAAAAATAAGTCTGAGAAAATTTGATTAAATTCCTCAACTAAAAAGCCCCCCTTTGTAAAGCAAAGCTGCTTGATATTTTCTTCGGCTGAAACTTTAGGGTTTATCTCTTCTAAATATTTTGGTACTCCTCCTGTCACTGCTAATAGTTTCAGTTTTTCGTAAGAAGAAATATTGTCTGGCCAAAAGAGATTGCAATCTGGCAAGGAAAGCTCCTCTAAGGTGAGCGTGTAAGAAATACGTCCAACAAACCCTGTGCTGCTGAGAATATTTTTTTCAATCCAAGCAGATGCGGATCCACAAATAATAAAAACAAGCTGGTCATTTTTTTTAAGATAATGATCCCAAAATGTTTTAATTTTTCCCAAAAAAGCTGGATCCTCAGATCCCATCCAAGAAATTTCATCAAACAATAAAAGAATTTTGCCAGATTGAACCTTTTCCCCAACAGCCCATAAAGAATCGCTCCAGTCTTCATAGGGAGCGTAAGGAGATTTAAATTGTTGAGAAATTTGACGAGAGAATTCGTTTAGCTGATGTTTGGCAGTAACTCCTTTCTCTGGTGGTAATCCTATAAAACGGTAAAAATGATCAAAGCATTTGCCAAACTCTTCAATTAAACGACTTTTTCCAATACGACGTCGTCCCCTTACAACAACAAAAGAAGCGGTTTTTTTATTTGTTATTTCAATAAGCTTCTTGATCTCATCCTGTCTTCCTACAAATTTTGACATTAAATGTTCGATCCTTAAACAGAATAAATTATTCTTACGGATCCACATTAAGGGATTGTTTTGGATCTGTAAATGTAAAATTGTTGTTTTCTGGATCCATTGCAGAGCGGGTCTACGATTTTCAAAGAAAGGGGATAAGAGTACCCATAAGGCGTTTTTTGGTGTTTTTATAAGCGACAAGATCAGTTAAGGTACAAAACATAAAGGAACACTCTGAAGTTCAATATGACACAGAATCAAGCATTCCCCGGTGAACAGTCAAGACATCCTTTGAAAGAAAGGCTTACAGCAGGCATTGTTCACGTTCATCTAAGGCAGCGTGTGTCAGAAAACGCTTTGCCCCTACGCAGTCTTGATGCATCGCTGGAAGAGGCTATCGGTCTGGCAGAGGCCATAGACCTTGAAGTTGCTCATCAGCAGGTTATCCAGATCAATAAAATGTCACCTTCCACATTAATTGGAAGCGGGAATGTGGAAAGCTTAAAGGGGATGATTCAGGCATTTGATATCAAGCTGATGATCATGGACACAAACCTGTCGCCGATTCAGCAGCGCAACCTTGAGAAAGAATGGAAATGTAAGGTTATTGACCGCACCGGTCTTATTCTTGAGATTTTTGGAGAAAGGGCCAGAACCGCTGAGGGAAGCTTGCAGGTTGAACTGGCGGCCTTGAAACATCAGCGCAGCCGTTTGGTGCGGTCTTGGACCCATCTTGAAAGACAGCGGGGCGGGTTTGGTTTTACAGGCGGTCCTGGTGAACGGCAGATTGAACTTGATCGCCGTATGATTGATGGGCGCATTATAAAAATTGAAAAAGAACTGACGCAAACAATGAAAATGCGCACTCTTCACAGAAAAGCACGTCAGCGTAATGCAACACCGGTTGTGGCTTTGGTTGGGTACACAAACGCCGGAAAATCAACGCTGTTCAATGCCCTGACGGCGGCTCATGTTTTTGCAAAAGATTTGCTATTTGCAACCCTTGACCCCACCATGCGTGTTTGTAAATTGCCTGGGGGCAGGGAGGTTATTTTTTCAGATACGGTTGGGTTTATCTCAAACCTGCCAACCCAGTTGATTGCAGCTTTCCGTGCCACCCTAGAGGAAGTTTGTACAGCGACTATCATCTTGCATGTCAGGGACTGCGCCCACGCGGATCAGGAAGCGCAGGCTTTTGATGTTCAAAAGGTTTTGGGTGAACTTGGCATTGAAGAAGGGGAGGTGGGGGGTCCTTTGATTATTGAGGTTCTGAACAAGGCAGACCTTTTGCCTGAGGTTGAAAAAGAAGTTTTGTTGAATAAGACTAAAAGAGCGTCAAATCAGGTTTTGGTTTCGGCCGTAACAGGCGAGGGGTTAACAGACCTTTTATCCCTTATTCAAAGGCGCCTTATTGAGGACGGGAAAATTGTGCATATTCAATTGCCAACCTCAGAGGGTGAGATACTGGCCTGGTGCTACCGAAAGGGTGTGATCCTAAGTCGCTATGATGAAAGCGAAATCATTCACCTGACACTTCGACTGAATTCAGGGGAGATGAAAAAGCTTGAAAGGTTTCAAGGTCACTGAGCTTTGAAAAACATGTCATCAACTATGTTTTTTAGTACCATCGTCATTGCGAGCATAGCGAAGGAATCCAGGCGGCTCTTTTTCTGGATCGCCATGGCCGCTGAACGGCCTCGCGATGACGAGAATTTTAATTAGGCCTTAGGCAGTCCTTCAATCGCTTGATCCAAATCACTTTGGGAGCAAAGGCCCAATTGAACGGGGCTTCTGGGTTTAATATTGGAACTATTCCAATGAGAACGGGTCTTGATGGACCGAATCATGGGCTTTGTTGTTCCCAAAAGGCGGCAAATTTTAACTTCAGTCATCTCGGGGTAGAACTTCAAAAGCCATGAAATAGCATCGGGGCGATCTTGGCGTTTGGAAAGGGGTGTGTAACGGCTGGTTTTCTTGCCCAAAACACTGTCTGCAGTTACTGCTGGCCTGATTGAGAGATGAGTTGAAGCGTCTTTCTCGCATCGTTGAATTTCCTCCAAACTTAGCTGACCAGAGGATATAGGGTCCAGGCCCACGATGTTTGTCGATGTATCTTCATCTGCAATGGCTTGAATTTCCAAAGGATGCAGTCCACAAAATTCGGCAATCTGATTAAACGCCAAAGACGTATTTTCAATTAACCAAACAGCAGTGGCTTTCGGCATTAATGGCAACGCCATTGGATCCTCCTTCTTTCAAGTCTTATAGGGCTAGTCATTTTTCTTATACTTCTCTTTTCTCTCACACGGCAGGGTGATTTTCAATGTTTAATTCAAAAAGGGACAGACTTTCTCTGGCAAGGACCACAAATTGCCTTATGATAAAAATAGCTATTTTAAAAATATCAAGTGATTGTGCGTTTTAAAAAGATTTTAAATTGGTTAATTCCCGTTCGCTGCCTGGCTTGCGGCGACATGACGCTTGAGGCGAATCAACTGTGTGCAATCTGCTGGAAAAGCATCAATTTTGTGTCGCCCCCCTATTGCAAGGTTTGCGGTGATCCGCACGTGATTCCTGCATCCTGTGATGATTGGTGCGGACCTTGCCTGGACGTAAAGCCCTTGTACGAGACAGCCCGATTTGTTTTTGCCTATAACGAGGGGGCCAAGGCGCTTATCCTGCGCCTGAAATACGCAGACGATACAAATTTGGTGCCAACCTTTGCAAAATGGTTGGTCAGTGCAGGCCATGACCTTTTTGAGGGCGGAGATTATTTGGTGCCAGTTCCCCTTCATTGGACCAGACTCCTTCGTCGCCGGTATAACCAGTCAGCCCTTTTGGCTATTGCCATGAAAAAGTTTTCGCCAAATCTTCCCCGTTATGCCCCGCAATTTTTAAGGCGTATTCGGCGTACGACTCCTCAAGGCCGAAAAAACAAAGAGGAACGGTATTCAAACGTAGAGGGCGCTTTTTACACGCCAATGCGCCACCAGCAAGCCTTGTTAGGTAAAACAGTTGTCTTGGTTGACGATGTCACAGCGTCAGGTGCCACAATTGATGAATGCGTTAAAGTTTTGCTTTTGGCGGGCTGTAAAAGCGTACGTATTTTAACGTTGGCAAAATCTTTACGAGGGGGTTAACAAAAGACCCAAATTGGACTACAGTTGCAAAAAACAGGAAAAATCCCACTGAAATTATGTTCTCAACCCTTCCTAATCTTCTGACCTTGGCTCGGATCGTGCTTATTCCCATTATGATGGTCGCTTTTTATGCCAACGACAGATTTGGAAATTGGGTTGCGGCGATTGTCTTTATGCTTGCCTGTTTCACAGATTTTCTAGATGGGTACGTGGCCCGAGTTTGGTCGCAGACGACAAAAGTTGGTCAATTTTTGGATCCTGTTGCAGATAAATTATTAGTCTCATCGACCCTTCTTTTGCTTGCGGGTTTTGACCGCATAAGCCGTTTTACCCTGATACCAGCGATTGTGATTCTGTGCCGGGAAATTATGGTTTCAGGCCTTAGGGAATACTTAAGCGAACTTAAGGTTAACATGCCGGTAACTCCTCTTGCTAAATGGAAAACGGCAGTCCAAATGATTGCGATTAGCTTTTTGCTTTTGGGCGACAGCTCCGTTTTTGGAAAGTCTTTTCTTCTTCTAGGAGAGGGGCTGCTTTGGGCTGCTGCTGTGATGACCCTGATTAGTGGATTCAACTATCTAAAGGCGAACGCGAAGCATTTTTGAGGAATTATTAACGATTAATGGACAATTCTAATCAAGACCTCGTTATCTTTAGAACAAATAGTGGTGAAATCAGTGTTGATGTTAAACTGAATCAAGACACGGTTTGGCTGACTCTCAATCAACTCGCTCAGCTTTTTGAAAGAGATAAGTCGGTAATTTCTCGCCATTTGAAGAACATTTTTATGGAGGAAGAATTAGAGCAAAATGCAGTTGTTGCAAAATTTGCAACAACTGCATAACAAAAGGCTAAAGAGTTTGTTCCTCTCTCAAATCTTTGTGATAGCCAAACCTAATCATCATCTTTGTCGTTATCATCGTCGTCATCGCTATTGTCTTCGTCTGTGCCGCTATCATCATCGTCCTCATCCTCTTTGTCATCAGAGTCATGATGAAGTTCTTTGATGAGCTTATCGATCGCATGAATTTCGTGCTTGAATTTTTCCAGGTCCTTACCCGTTAATCGTGTGGTGGGAAGCTGCTTTACGGTCAAAGGGTTAATGTGGTTGCCATTTAAAATAATCCCGTAGTGCAAATGGGGACCCCTTGCAAGTCCAGTTTCGCCGACATGTCCTATGACTTGCCCCTGCTGGACGTGACTGCCCGTGTGAACCATAATTTTGTTAAGGTGCGCGTATTCTGTTTCGTATCCGCCAGAATGCTTAACTTTGATATACTTTCCAAAGCTGCCGAAATATCCCGCTCTCATCACAACACCTGAACCCGCAGCCATTACGGCGGTTCCCTTGGCAGCCCCAAAATCAACGCCTTTGTGGGCCCGTGTAAAGCCAAGTATTGGGTGTTTTCTCTTCCCAAATTTCGATGTTATATGCATTTTTTTAGGGTCAATGGGTGTTTGCAAAAGGGCCTTGATGACGCTTTCCCCTTTGGGTGTATAGTACCCAGCATGGGAGTGGGGAGGGGTGAATCTATACAACTGGTGAGGGTGCGAATGGGTGGAAAGAGAGATATATTCCAGATCCCCCGTCTTAACAACTGTGCCGTCCTTATCTTGATGTTCTTCATACAAAAGTTCGTAAGGGTCGCCCTTTTTAATGTCATGCTGAAAGTTCACTGTGTAGCTTAGAACCTTGATGGCATCGTGGACAATTTTCAAAGGAATCTTTTGTTTTAAAAGCGAATTGTAAAAGCTTGCTTTGATTTCGCCCTTTACTTTACGGGTAACTGTTTTCAGCTGGGCCGTATGTTTAATAACTGTAAATTCACCATTCTCAGCCCTGTTCAAAACGATTTGGTGTTCAAGGTTGGGCTTGAAATCTATTTCTATTAAAGCGTATCCGCCTTTTTCTTCATCATAGATATATTTAACAAGAATAGATTGGCCAATTTTAAGGTCACGCACATCATAGCTTTTGCATAAAACTTTTGTTGCGTGTTCGATTTCTTTAGAAGAAATTCCAAGGCCAGTTAAAAGCGACCCAAGCGTATCCCCCTTATTGACCTGAAGGATCTGGTGTTTTTCTAGATTAAGCTGGGCATTTGCAAAAAGAGAACTGGCACGGCGGGTGTCTGGTCGAAGAGACCCAATTTCAGAATCCAGGATAGAATTGTCATTCTCAGAAGCGGACATGCTTTCTAATTCATGTGCTAGATGATTCTCTAATTCATAGCCAATGTAGTACTCTCGGGCGGCAATTAAACAAGCCAAAGCCATTAGCCCCACACTGATAATGTGAGAATGCTTTTTCAATCCTTTTTCCCTTCTTGTCTATAAGGAGTATTTATGAATAAACAGAAGAACAAATCTTCGTAAAAACTCCTACTCAGATTAACATTGGCTAAATTTGCCGTTTTCTAAACGCGTTGTCAATATAATCTATGACGCGATAGCCTCTTTATCCTAATAAGAAAATGGATGTAATGGTAGAAAATTATGAGATGTTTGTTTCCAACCTTGACACCTTGGGTCGCACCTTAATTCCCCTGCCGTTTTTGAATTTGGGCCAATAAGTATTTTGTTTCCTCTAGGAATTTAGGGATACCTGAAAACACATCCTCTGCTTTGGCTTCATTATAGGTGTGGCTTGTTGTGCCGCGATCTTTTCGAAATTCTCTCCACTCTTTTATTTCGGCCTGTAATAATCCCTTTTCAAAACCCAAACGGATTATTTCATTAAAATCCATTTCCTCAATAGCAGATGGATTAGGATCTGTGGCTTCTAAAAATCGCTTTAACATTTTATAGGATAGTTCGTAGGTAAACTCGAAGGCTTGAATGGCAGCAGCGCGCAGGTGATGGGCCAGGCCTGGAGTATTTCGAACAAGTTCAGAGTCACAGTATCTCAATGCGTCTTCAAGTTGCGCAATTGCTTTCTCAAGTGATGATAGATCAAGAATCATTTTTTACTCCTAACTTTTGGTCCAAAGACAACTTAGTGGCATGGCAAAAAAAACATCACCAAAGGGCAAAACCTCGTCGCCTTGGTACAGAACAATGCCCCGAATAAAGTCGGGGCCAGTCTCTTTTTGCAATGATTTTAATCCCTTAAAGTCGGAACTAGTGACGGTTGAGGCATATTTAACCTCCACGGCGATAATAGCACCATCATTTCTTTCAACAACAAAATCAACTTCTTTACCATCACTTGTTCGAAAATAAAAAAGTTTATACCCCTTTAGACAGCAAATATGCTTGGTAAGTTCGCTCGCAACAAAGTTTTCAAGGATTGCCCCTTTTATTGAGGAATCGTCAATTGATGTTTGTCCAAGTGAAGCCAGCAGCAAGGCTGTGTCTGTTATGTAGATTTTTGGGCTTTTTACAAGGCGTTTCGTTGTGTTTTTAAACCAAGGCTCTACCAGTATCACAAGAAATACATGCTCAAGCAAGGTTAAGTACCTTTTGTAGGTAGAGACTGCAAGCCCCACATCTCTTGAAAATGAAGCATGATTTAGTAAGTTCCCCGCCCTATTTGCTAGCAAGGTAAACATGCGTGGCAACTGTGTGATTTTGTCAATATCCGCTAAAGCTTTTATGTCCCGATTGATAATATTGGAAAGATAATTTTCATACCAGGCTACAGGATCTGTAAGATTTCGAAGGGACACCTCGGGGAAAGAGGCATTTTGTATGATTTGATACAATGTGGGGCCGCTGCTTACTTTTTGAAAAAGGGGGGCTTTTTCGAAAAGAGAGGGTATAAAGTTAATAGTTCCATCCAAGGCTTCCGCTGCAGAGAATGGCAATAAGGTTAATGCTTGCATACGTCCCACCAAGCTTTCAGCAAGATTTGGAAGGGCCATGATATTAGCCGAACCCGTTAGTAAAAAATGTCCCGCAACAGACCGATTGCTGGTTAACCGCAATTCATCAATCAAGTATTTAATTGCCCTAAAAATTTCAGGAACCAATTGAACTTCATCAATAATGGTTTTGGGAGGAAGGCTATTAACGAAGGCGATAGGATCAGCCTGTGCTGAAGCTTGAGTTGCCACCCTATCAAACGTTACATAATGAAAATCGTCTCCAAGTGAGCGACATAACGTGTTTTTCCCAGCTTGTCGAGGACCATTCAAATACAGAACTGGCGCGTCAAGCAAAGCTTTTCTTAAGGGAGATTCAATATCTCTTTTAATGAAATCCATGTGTTTCCTTCTGGCTGGGGTAAACTTTATAGCCCAATCTAACACATTTCTTGCAAATCAACCAGAGGATGGTTGAAAATCAACCACCAACTGGTTGATTTTTCAGAATAGGAACATTTGTAATAAACTTACGGCCAGATATCAGCCTTTTCTTCAGGGCTATTGGGGTGTAAAGCCTTTTCCTTCATAAGGTCATCCACAAGGTCAGAGTATCGCTTAATCTGGCGGACCAACTCCTCTGAAACCTCTTCGAACTGAAAAACAACTTCGTGGAGATTTTGCCCCTTATGTTTTGCAATAAAACGGGCAATCCATCGTCTGGTGTCGTATAAATCGTAGAGGGTGCAAAGAACATCAAGTGTTTCTTCAGGTCTTTGTTCTGAAATTAACCCCAGAGGCAAAGAAGTGGGGCAGCTTGTAGCCACTATAGCCATTCCGCTTATCTCTTTTTGAGTACGACTTAAGGTTTTTATGAGCCTAATTCACGCCCATGACAACCTACCTTTTTTGATAGGTGAAGTTGAATAATCTCTTTAATTTCTCCACCATGAATAAGCCTTTAAGATTGGGCGTGTTTCCTATAGTTTACCTATATGCGCACCTCTTTTATGAAGAAACGATGGCTATAGCTAAAGGTAACCTATACGGTGGAGCCCTAATCATTTTAGTAGCTTTCATGACCACTTTTTCAAACACTTTGACCCATGCTTTGTCAAAAGGGTTTCCAACAGAAGAAATTCTTTTTTTCAAAGTGGCGCTGGGATTGTGTTTGATATGCCTTTTGAACCTAAAAAACTTAAAGAAATTGATGCGCACAGATTCTGTTGGTTGGCAGTCCTTAAAAGGTCTTGTAGGTTGGATTGGTAATTGGTTTTGGATTGCGTCCCTTCAGGTTCTGCCCTTGGCTGATGCCACAGCCATATCTCTGACCAGTGCTCTTTTTACGACTTTGGGGGCCGTGTATTTTTTCTCGGAACGGGTGAATCGCTGGGTTATCCTTGCGTTATCGGTTGGATTCCTTGGGGTTTTCTTTATTTTATGTCCGTCCATAAAGGTTTTTAGTATTTACGCTTTTTTCCCTCTCTTTTCAGCGATATTCCTTTCTGCGTCGTCTCTTATTGTTAAAAAGGTTTCCCTTAACGATTCTTCGTATACAACGACTTTCTATCTGTTGTTTTTTATGGCCCTGTTTAGTGCGGGTCCTGCTTTGTGGAACTGGCAGATGCCTAATGGTGCTGATTTGATCAAATTGATAGGTATTGGGGTCTTATATGTTATTGGTCAGGTGGCGTTGATAGAGGCTTATACCCATGCAACAGCAGGTTTCTTAGCGCCTTTTAAATTTGTTCGTTTTCCGCTTTCTGTCCTTTCTGGGCTTTTTATTTTTGGCGAATATGTAACATGGCAAACCCTTCTTGGAAGCGGCCTTATTATTGCTTCCTATTATTTGGTCATCAGGGTTAAAAATGACCCTGCTTATTTTTATATGCGAAGGTGAATTTTCGGAGTATACTCCGAGAATGGCAGGCAAAATCGGAGTATGGTCTACAAATGTCATTTGTCCAAAGGTTATTACAATTACCCATATCTAGAAGCTTTTTCCTCTTTGGGGCCAGAAATACTGGAAAAAGCACGCTTTTAAGGCATACCTTTAGCGAGAAAGAGGCTTTGTGGATTGATTTCCTAAACCCCGACGAGGAAGAACGCTATGCTCGTGAACCCATCAGACTGAAGCAAGAGGTTCTGGCCCTAGAGGATGACATAAAATATAACACCTTGGATGGAGGCGTTGCGCAAGTATTTTACAACCAGCCCTAAGAAGCAATCTTAAAACCTGGAAGCGCGCCTTTGACCTACCCCCCAACGCGGACATCATTATGTAGGGCCACAGAAAAGATCAGACCCTGGCTAAATAACAGGGTGATCATTGCCGTTCCCCCGTAGGAAATCAGGGGCAGGGGGATACCAACTACGGGAAGCAAACCCATCACCATTCCCATGTTGATAAAGACGTACAGAAAGAATGTTGTCGTCAAACCAACGCCAACCATTCGCCCAAACTGTGTGCGAGAATTCAGGGAAATGTTGAAATTGTAAAGAATTAAAATACTATACAAGATCAAAAGAACAATGGCGCCAATCAGTCCGAATTCCTCACAAAACATGGTAAAAATAAAGTCAGTTTGTTTTTCTGGCAAAAAGTTAAGGTGACTTTGGGTTCCTTGAAGAAAGCCCTTACCCCAAAGCCCCCCCGACCCAAGGGCAATCTTTGATTGACTGATATGATAGCCTGTGTTCATGGGGTCGCTTTCCGGATTTAAAAAAATCAGGATACGTTTTTGCTGATACGTGTGAAGGGCCTTCCATAAAAAGGGCATTGTGGCCAGGGTTGTAAGGCCTGCTATTACAAACTTCCAGACACGGACTCCAGCCACAAAGAATAGGGCTGTGCCTGAAAGAACAAGCATGAAGGCTGTTCCAAGGTCAGGTTGACGCATGACAAGAAGTGTTGGTAAAAGAATCATCAAAAAGGGCAACAGAAGGACTCTAAACTGACCCACATCTTCAAGAGTACATCCATGAAAATACCGGGCCAGGGCTAAAACCAAGCATACCCGCATTAATTCGGAGGGCTGTAAGTTAAAAGCATAAAGGTCCAACCAGCGTCTGGCCCCCATTCCAATGAACCCTAAAACCTCAACCGCAATTAGCAAAATAAGTAAAATGGTGTATAGCAAATAGGCTTTGGAAAACCATTGACGAATATCTGTGATGGCAACAAGTATCATCATCAAAAAGCCAATGGCAAATCTTGGAAGCTGACGAATGGCCCAGGGGGTGAAACTGCCATTTGCAGCCGAAACAAGCATTAAAATCCCAATGCCTGAAAGAATAGTCAGAAGAATCAACACCGTAATGTTTAGTTTTTTAAGGCGGGAAAAACTGATCATGCTATATCCAGTCCAATTGAGGGTATTTGCTCTTCTGGATTGCCGCGCTTCGCTCGCAATGACGAAGCAGAAAAAGTTCGCGATGACAAAAACTTCTTGTCATCGCGAGGCGTGAGGGGACGTGGCGATCCAGGATTCTTCATTTATGACTGCTGCTCCGGAATCAGTGTTTGAGCGGCGTATAAAATTTCCTTTGCCAAAGGGGCTGCAGTTTTTGCCCCACCGCCCCCATGTTCAACTAAAACAGTCACAGAAAATCGGGGGTTATAAATGGGGGCATAGCCTGTGAACAAAGCATGTTCCCTTAGGAAATAGGGCCTGTCATTATGCGTGTTCGATTGTCGTTCTTGCTGGGTTATGCGCACCACCTGGGTACTTCCCGTTTTCCCGCCCATTTCAAAGCCTGCCTGCTGAATTCTGGAATTATAGGCCGTTCCCCAAGGTTTGTTCACGACATTTTCCATGCCCCTTAGCACCAAATCGATGTGTTTTGGTGCGTAGTCCAGGGCTGTTATTTTGCCTAAGTTTTCTTTTTTAACAAGATGCGGGGTTATGGGATGAAGACCATTCACAAGCATAGCGGTCATTCTTGCAAGTTGTAGGGGAGTTGCAAGAACATACCCCTGACCAATTGATATGTTCAATGTTTCACCCGTTGACCATGCTTGTCTTTTCACAAGTCTTTTCCAGTTTTTTGTTGGAACAAGCCCTTCTTTTTCCCCAGAAAGTTCAATGCCTGTCAGGCTTCCAAGCCCAAAATTGCGGGCTGTGACAGCAATCGCATCAACCCCCACAAGCAGGGCCAGATGATAAAAGTAAACGTCGCAAGATTGGGCGATGGCAGATTCCAAATTAACGGTTCCATGACCACCCTGTTTCCAATGCCAACAGTGGAACCTATGACCGTAGTGATCATAATACCCTGGGCAATGGAAGGTTGTATTGGCATCAATGGCCCCCGTAGAAAGGCCCGTAAGGCTAACGAGCATTTTAAAAGTTGACCCAGGTGAATATTGCCCTGATATGGCTTTATTCGTAAGGGGGCGGTGCGGGTCTTGGGTAAGGGTCTTCCAATCCTTTCTGGAAATCTGACCTGTAAACAGATTGGTATTATAACCAGGCTGACAAACCAAGGCTAAAACAGCCCCCGTATGGACATCCAGCACAACACTTGTTGCGCTTTGGGCCTTTTGCAGAATATCGTAAACTGCTTTTTGCAAGGGGTAGTCCAGGGTCAGTTGTAAATCGCTTCCACTGATACTTTCAACTGTGTTAAGGGTGCGCACAGGGCGGCGACTTGCGTTTACCTCAACCTGTTTTAATCCTGGCTTTCCAAGTAAGGATGGGTCAAAAGTTTTTTCAAGTCCTGTTTTGCCAATGCGAAACCCTGGCAATTCAAGAAGGGGCGTTCCATCTAAATCCTTTTCAGAAGCTGCTGCAACGTACCCAATCGCATGGCACGTTTCAAGGGGATGGGGATAAAGCCGAGATTGCCCTTTTTCGATTAAAACGCCCGGCAGATCAGGACAGTGCAGCTCTAACTTTGCAAGCTCATTCCACGTTAAGTCCTCTTTGATAATAAGGGATGTGTAGCGTTTCCTCTTTTTTATTTGGGACTGAAGGGTTAACGCCTCTTGATCATCAAGGGACAAAATTTGCTTAAGCTTATAGGTCAGTTCTTCTAGATCCTGATGGCTATCAAGGCTAAGGATTGCCCTATAAGATGTGTGGTTGTCTGCAAGGATAAGGCCAGTGCGATCAAAAATTCTACCGCGGGCGGGCGGCAGCAAAAGGGACTGAATTCTATTTTTGTCTGATAACAATTGATAGTGCTTATTATGGACAACCTGCAATGTGTAAAGACGGCCAACTAACCCCAAGGCTAAGGCAGACTGAATACCCCCTAAAATAAGGGCACGACGGGTGAAGACTCTTCCTTGGTCTTTTTCCATAAGCGCACAATTATCCTACTTTTTTGGTGATCCAATACAAGAATTTTAAGCTTAACGGATAAAGACAAATAGTCAAACCCATGCCTGCCGAAAAGAAAGGAAAGGGGGGGAATTGTTCAAAAGTATAAGACAGTAAAAGGTTTTGAATTAGTGCATCAATCGCGCAAAAGACGGCAAATCCTATCCAGCTAAGGCTGATTTCGCTTTTCACCAAGTACCGACTTTGGGTTAAAAGCAGGCTGTGAAGAAGTAGGAATTTTAAACTAGATAACCCCAAGGGGTACCCATAAATGCCGTCTTGAAGAAGTCCCATTAGGCAAATGGTTCCAAGGCTTTGCATTGGTGGATAGTAAAGCGTGCTAAAGTATAAGATTACCAGATACAGCTGGGGATGAATACCGATAGAGCCCCATATTGGTAGGGCATTCATCATCAGAATAAGAGATATAAGCAAAGCATATTGCAGGCTATGCCAATCTTTATGGATGGCCTTCCAAAGAGAAGCGACCATACCTTTACTCTGCATCATCTAAAACACTATTTTTTAAGATAGTGACATATTCCAGTCTGAACGCATTGGCAATGACAGTTGCTGTGATAATTTCATTGTCTATGCTTGTGACAACCGCGACAGGCAGGCCTGGGGGAAAAATCCCCCCGTATCCTGAGGTTAGAAGACGATCACCAACTTTCATGGGTTCTTTCTTTGAAGAAGCTTCCCCGTCCTCTGGTATAGAATGGTCTTGATGAATGACTGTTAATTCCGTGTTGTTGTTTCCTGTGACGATGGCCTGTTCCCCTGTTGATTCAACGCGGACTGGAACCCTGGAATTCATATCTGTAATTAACATAACGCGCACGGTTCTAAGGCCTGTGCTCATAATCCGCCCAATGACCCCTTCAGGGCATACAACGGCTTGGTTTTTTTCAATTTTCAAAGAATTTGTGTTGGCGATAAGCATCGTAGAATGATACCCATCCCCTGGGATTCCAAGAACCTTGGTTGTTGCAATGCTGTTTGGCAAATTGGGGTCAACGTTCAGCATTTCCCTTAAATATTGGTTTTCACGTTCCCGTTTTTGGGCAAGGACCTGCCAATCTAAAAGTCTTTTGTTTTCTTCCCTTAGATGGGCAATCTCAAGTCTTAGTTTTTCTTGGTTGTTGGTATAGTCCTTAAGCCATTCGATGGGCTGACTAAGGAAATAAATGACAGGGGTTGTGACGTCCATCAACATACTTTCTAAGGACGCCAAAAGGGGGTGCTGCTGGATGGACAAATATAAGCAGCAAGAGGATCCAAGGACGAACAAGATTGTAACAAAAAACTTGTTTAAAGCAACCACAGAACGTCTAAATGTGCGCGTGATAAACACCGAAAAGATGTGACTACGCCTAAGGCCTGTTGCTTTAAGTCCTAGGAGAGTTAGAATCATGACACTCTAATCCAATAAATTCGAAGACGTTCACCTTTCTGGATTGCCGCGCTACGCTCGCAATGACGAAACCCCTCTGTCATCGCGAGGACCGAAGGGACGTGGCGATCCAGGAATTTTTATTCACGAAAGGCATCCATCACTTAATACATGCTTGTCAGAACATTTTTGAGGGTTTTCATTTCCTCCAAAGTCTTACCCGTCCCCAGCACAACGCAGTTCAAAGGATTATCTGCAACAAAAACAGGAACGCCTGTTGCATTCGACAAGACTTTCTCCAGATTTTTAAGAAGGGCCCCGCCCCCTGTCATCACAATTCCACGGTCGACGATATCTGCGGAAAGTTCTGGTGCTGTATTCTCAAGGGCTGTTTTAACACCCTCTGCAATGGTTGCGACAACTTCGGTTAAGGATTCAGCGATCTGTTTTTGATTAATTTCGACTTCTTTCGGAACGCCATCACTTAGGCTTCGTCCTTTGATGGACATAACGATGCTTTCACTGTCTGGCATGACAATGGCTGATCCAATTTCCTTTTTAATACGTTCAGCGGTTGCTTCCCCAATCAAAAGGTTATGATTCCGCCTGATGTAGTTGATGATGGCTTCATCCATTTTGTCCCCGCCTACGCGAACGGAACAGGCATAAACAATGCCGCCAAGGGATAGCACAGCAACTTCAGTTGTTCCCCCGCCAATGTCAACGACCATGGAACCTGTTGGTTCTGTGACTGGAAGACCAGCACCAATTGCGGCTGCCATAGGTTCTTCGATCAAAAAGACACGGCGTCCACCAGCGCTTTCAGCCGATTCTTGAATGGCGCGTCTTTCAACAGCCGTTGAGCCTGAGGGAACGCAAATAATGATTTGTGGGGCTGCAAAGCTGCGGCGGTTGTGAACCTTTCTGATAAAGTGCTTAATCATTTCCTCAGCAACTTCAAAGTCCGCAATTACGCCATCGCGAAGGGGGCGGATGGCCTGAATGTTACCAGGGGTTCTGCCGACCATCAGTTTAGCTTCCTCGCCAACGGCTAGAACCTGGCGCTTTCCCTTGCTCATGGCGATTGCAACAACAGAAGGTTCGTTCAGAACAATCCCGCGTCCCTTGACATAAACCAGAGTGTTGGCTGTTCCAAGATCAATGGCCATGTCAGCCGACAACATTCCAAGTAAGCGCGATAACATTCTTTTTCCTTCTATTGTTTTTTAAATTTATAAGTTGGCCTACTCTACAAACCCTTCAAAAAATGATCAAGGGCGATTTCATCATTGTCAACTTTAGGGGTTAGGTTTTTAACTTGATAATTTCTTGACGATTTCATCGCTGATTTCAAAATTAGCATAGACGTTCTGAACATCGTCGTTGTCTTCAAGGGTATCAATTAATTTAAAGAGGGTTTTTGCGGTTTCTTCGTCGCACGCAATTGTATTCAAAGGTTTCCAAATAACCTTTGCCTCAAGCGGGTCGCCCAGTGTCTCGTGCAAATGGTCTCTGACAAGGGCAAAGGAATCCAAAGAACAGGTCACCTCGTGAATGCCCTCTACAGTTTCCACGTTATCTGCGCCGGCTTCGACAGCGGATTCAAAGACTTTGTCAAAGGTAAGCTTGGAAGCGTCGAAATGAATCATTCCGATGCGTTCAAACATAAAGGACACGCCGCCCGTTTCGCCTAGATTTCCGCCATGTTTGTTGAAGTAGGACCGAATTTCAGAGGCTGTTCGATTGCGATTATCTGTCAGGCTTTCAACAATGACGGCAACACCGCCTGGGCCGTATCCCTCGTATCTGACTTCTTCGTAAACTGTTCCGTCGTCCCCGCCGATGGCTCGTTTCATGGCCCGATCCACGTTATCCTTTGGCATGTTGGCAGCCCTGGCTGATGCCAAAGCCGACCGCAGCCTGGGGTTGGAATGGGGGTCAGGCAGCCCAGACTTGGCAGCAACCATAATTTCCCGCGCAATTTTTGCAAAAGCACGGGCCCGTTTAGAGTCCTGCGCCCCTTTGCGATGCATGATGTTCTTAAATTGTGAATGTCCTGCCATATTTCCTAAACCCTTTCAAAAACAGTGCCCCATTATAAACAAAATTCTGATAAGGCAAAGAAGGAAAAAGTCAGCTTGTGGGGATGACGTGCCATTAAGCCCGTAAAGGAGAAAATCAAGGGCTTTGTAAACTTCCTGATTCATAGTGTGTTTGGCTACAAGTTCACAGCGTTGGTCGTGATCTTCGCCTGACGCATTTACAAGATACACTAAGGGAGGGGAAGTCTCATGGGTAATCAGTTTGATATTGTGATTGTTGGGAATGGTATTTTGGGCCTGACGACGGCTATTTCTGTTGCCACAAAAGATAAAACTTTGAACATTGCTGTTTTGGGTCCAAAGGACAGGCTAGGGGGGGCAACTGCAGCAGCAGGTGCCATGCTTAATGCCTTTGGGGAAGTTACCTCTACGACTCTAAAATCTAAGGCGGGCCAGACCAAGCTTGATATGGCTATCAAGTCGCTTAGGATGTGGCCTGAATGGATAGAGAAGATTAACAGTTATTTGCCCTCTGAAAAAAAAGTTCAGCAGACGGATGGGACCTTTGTTATTCTAAATTCCAAATCTGGGAATTTGGATTCTGAAAATTATGACGCTATCATTAAGGCTATGGATCAATACCAGGAACCGTACGAAGACGTTCCCCCAGGATCAATAGCCGGACTGAATCCGGTGGAAGATTGTCGCCCTTTACGGGCCATGTATTTGCCCAATGAAGGAAGCCTGGGTACGGCGGAAATGCTTGAAAGCCTGCAATTTATTGCTGAGGAACATTTCAATGTCACTTTTATTGAAGACTACGCCGAAAAGCTGAACGTTACCTCTGGGGCGGTTTCCTCTGTGCTTTTGGGCAATGGCGAAACTATTTCTGCGGCGAAGATTGTATTAGCAGCCGGTGCCTTCTGTCAAAAATTGATCGACCAGATTCCGGGCTTGGCCGATAGAATTCCTCGATTGTTGTCTGGCGTTGGGCATTCGTTTGTCATTGAGCAGGTGCCTGAAAAACCAATAAAGCAAATGGTTCGAACCCCCAACCGTTCTGGGGCTTGTGGTCTTCACGCTGTTCCGCAGAAGGATGGTTTGTACGTTGGGGCCACGAATAATGTATTCCTGTCCCCAGAAACCAGTCAAGCCGTTGGCCTTACCCATTTCTTACAGGAATGTACCCTTGAGCAAATTAACCAAGATTTGTATAAGTCCCGTATTTTGAAATGGCATACAGGCAACAGGCCTGCAACAATTGACACATTCCCTTTGGTTGGAAAAACGTCCGTCGATGGCTTGTGGCTTTTGACGGGAACCTACCGGGATGGGTTCCATCAATCCCCACTTTTAGCAGACTATATTTCTGACCAGATTTTAAATACAGAGCAAACTTCAGAGACTATATTCCAGCCGGAACGTCTTCCCATCCAAGTCCTTTCACGAGAGGAGTCTATTGAAGAAGCTATCCACCATTACATGTGCGGAGCTTATGAAAGATCAATGAAATTGCCGAAAGCTGGGTGGAATGAAATGTTTCGTGGCATGTTTCGAAATCGCCTTAAGCAACTTTACAAAGATCTTGATACGGATTTTGGTCTGTTGCCAGATATGATCGTTATGTTGGAATTTGCGCGGGATTCTCATAAAACAATTTCGTTTTTTAGGGATTATTTTAAGCGCATTCAAAGAAGCGCTACAGCAAAACCAGAGTATAAACTTGCAGCGTGATTTCTTTGGCTTCGTATTGATAACATACCTTTCAATGTTATTCCCGCGAAGTTTTTCTGGATCGCCACGTCCCCTCACGTCTCGCGATGACACGGAGGTTTCGTCATCGCGAGCGAAGCGCGGCAATCCGGGGTTTTTCATTCACGATGAGGATACATTGGGACCACATCGAAGAAGGGTTATGCCTTCGTGTGCTCTAAAAAAATAGCAGTTTTCATTTGTGAACGTCTCGTGTATAACGCTTCTATCTAATTGTTATGGCTATATAGAGTCTAAGAAATTGTTTAGTGAAACTTCCCCTTCCTTAATGAGAGCATTTGGAATTTTTGGGGTCATTAATTTTCCTCTGTTCTATGCTATTTTGAGTCTTCTTCCAGGGGAAGAGGACAATGGTTGGGCCCCCCGTATAATTGCTTTTGGGCTTTGCTCAGTTTTGTCTCTTATGGATTATTGGCCGCAAAGGCTAAAACCTTACTTAGGTCTCTACTGGCATCTGACGGTTCTTTATTGTTTGCCTCTCTTTGGAACGTACATGTTTCTTGAAAACAGTGATTCAACAACATGGTTAACAAATAATGTTCTCGGCCTTTTTTGGTTAGTTCTTGTAACAGATTGGTTGACTTTTATTGTTATCTTTCCCCTTGGAGTGTTTTTGGGGTGGGTGATTCATACTCTGATATTTGGTATTAGTTTATTGCCTGGAGGTTTTTTTCCTGGGCCTTTCGTCAACTACTTGTGGGCAATTGTTATTGCCGCTGTTTTCGCACGCAATAAGGAAATATTTCACAAAGAACGCCTAAACTCCATGAAAGTCTTGGCAGGCGCCATTGCCCATGAATTGCGCACGCCCTTGTCGGCGATTTCGATGACATCCCAAATACTGAAAAGCAATGTGCCTGCAGTTATGGATGGCTATAAAAAGGCGAAGGCTGCCAATCTGTCGGTTGAAGATATCGACGAGGACTATATGGAACAAGTGTCCGATGAAATTGACCTGACCACCCGCAATGCCTTTGGAATTATTGATATGGTATTGATGAACCTAAAAGATGGTTCAGAAAAAACGCCACCTGAACCCTGTTCCATGAACGCATGCATTAAAAATGCGTTGAAATCCTATCCCCTGACGGCAGAGGAGGAGGGGCTTGTCCACTGGGAAAACCCAGGTCATGATTTTACGTTCCAGGGTAATGATCTGTTCATGCGTCACGTTTTGTTTAACCTTTTGAAAAATGCCCTTCACTACGTTAAGGCTGCAAACAAAGGGGCGATTTTTATACGAACTGAAGAAACGCCAAAAGAAAATATTTTGATTTTTAAGGACACAGGAATGGGCATGCCGGCATCCATGGTCCCCCATGTATTTGATCGGTTTTACAGTCGAACCCAGCACGGGACTGGCATCGGTCTTGCCTTTTGCAAATCAGTGCTTGAGGGGATTGGCGGTAAGATTACGTGTGAATCCATTCAGGGCGAACACACAACCTTTATTCTGTCGATTCCGAGATAACGCAAACTGACAGCAGTATCCTTAAGCCTACAAACCTGCCCATGAATAGGATACAATGGAAAAAACGCCCATTGCAGAGCCTAAATCACATGCTCCTGAGACTATTTTTTGTCCTTTTTTCTTTTTCTTGCACCGTTCTTGCGAAGGAGGAGGGGGGTGCATTCACTGTTCTGTCCATCAAAGACTTTTTGTTGACTGCTGATACGTGGCTTAGTGCCGAAAACATAACCCTGATCGCCTTTGCCCTGGTGCGTATTGTCGTTATCCTTGTGGTTTTCAAAATTCTTTGGCATGGCCTGAATAGAAGCGTTGATTTTTATTTAAACAGAATCCCCCTGACGAAGTTTTCAAAGCTGTCCTCGAAGGAATCATCGGCCATTGTTAAGACTCTGGCGCCTATTATCAGGTCGACCCTGCATTGGATTTTAATTGTTCTGACCGTTTTGTTGGTCTTAAGTGAACTGAACATCAACATTATGCCCATTATCTACAGCTTTAGCGTGATTACCTTGGCTATAAGCCTTGGTTCGCAAACACTTGTTAAGGATTTGATTAATGGAGCCCTGACCCTTTTTGAGGGAAACATGGCGGTCGGGGATTTTGTGATTATTGGCAGTCATTCAGGGGTGGTTGAATCGATTTCCCTAAGGTGCGTTTATTTGCGTCACGGCACTGGCGAGCTTCAAACCATTCCCTTTTCAGAAGTGAGCCATGTTACCAATTGTTCCAGGGACTATAACGTGGCGGACATTCGGTTCATTGTTTCCTACCAGACCGACCTTAAGGAAACAGATGCGGCGCTGAAGGCCGTGTATGACAACCTTAAAAAACACCCCCGTTTCAAGTCTTATATCAAGAATGATCTAATTATCTATGGCGTCAGCGACCTGCAGGAATGGGGGGCAATTGTCCATGCGGAGGTTAAAATTATTCCAGACCCCGCCAAGGCATTTCTGAATGAATTTAAGCGTTTGTTATTAGAGGAACTGCAACTGCGAAATATTCCAATGCCCACACCAGTCCTTTTGGGGGCGGATGCAAGGGATAGGAAATGATGTTGTCATCAACTATGCTTTTTCATTAAGACCACCCCGCCCTTTTACGGGCTCTGTAAAGAAGAAAACCGCAGGCTTTATAAACTCTCTGTTAACGCAACAGTCAGCTACTAAGTGCAAAGTGACTTTGCGTCCTTTTCTTTGCAAGTTATGTATTCCTGTTATGCACATAGAAAATGGTTTTGTTCACTACCGCCGGTAATAAATGAATCTTTTCAACATATGGGGAGTCTTTAAGGTGTCGCATATATTTCTTTTTCTCTTTCTTCTGACTTTTAATACGTATGATCTTTGTGCAGAGGTGCTGCCCGTCAACAAACTTCTGATTCAAACCTATGGATCCAAAGACTTGGCAGAAATACCCGCTTTTCAGGGTGGCTATATTAATTTTGGATACTGGAAGGATATAAAGCTAAAGAATGGCAACATTACAAAAGCTGAACGTATTAAGGCATCTGAAGCCCTTTACGATCTTGCTATAGACGCCCTAGAAATTCAACCAAGCGACAAAGTTCTTGAGGTTGGCATGGGGCATGGAAATGGGTGCGTTACTGTTGCAAAGAAATTTAATCCTGCTTTAATTACGGGGATTGATGTTGTTCCCCAACAAGTTGCAAGGGCAAAGAATGCTCATCAAAAGGATCTGAAACAATACAAATCATCTCTGTCTTTTCTTGAAGGGTCCTCTGCTTCCCTTCCTTTTCCTGATGTCAGTTATACCAAAATTTATTCAGTCGAGGCTGCCCAGTGTTTTCCATCTATGGAAGACTTTGCAAAGGAAGCTTGGAGAGTTCTTAAGCCAGGTGGACGCCTCGTTGTGACTGCCCACTTTGCAACCAATGAAGAAGGCTATCAGGCATTGCGAAAACTAATCCCCACTATTGACCAGGGGGTGGATCTACTTATACCCATCCAGCAAGTTAGAGAAGCGTTCACGAAGTCAGGTTTTAAAGAGGTTAGTTTTCAAGCGATAGGAAAAGATGTTTTTGAAGGATGGAAGCAGTGGCATAGCCAAATAGAGGATGTTGAGTGGTCAGGTAACATTATCGTGGCTTACGAGAAAGGATATATGGGCTACTACTTATTGGTACTTGAAAAATAGGAATTAAGTATATATATACCTAAAAGACAAACCTAATAATGTAGGATAAGGTCTTATGGTCTCTAAGTGCTTAAGCGATATGCGACGCTATATAATAGAGGAAACTAATCGATCTGAATACCTGTTCGTTCCTTATGGGGCTCTGGGGGTATTTGGTTTTTTTGCTTTTTACTTTTTCAATTCCAATTTCATATCGGCTGAGGTTTATGAGAATATCCCTCTCAGAATCATTGCTGCCACACTTTCCTTGTTTTTAATTTTTAAAAATTATTGGCCTAAACAGCTTAAAAGATTAATGCCAATTTATTGGCACTTGACGCTTTTATTCAATCTGCCTTTCTTCTTTACCTTTATGATTTTGCAAAATCCTCACAGTCCTATTTGGCCTTTACATGGAGTACATGCCTTGACTGTTCTTATCTTAATGGTTGACTGGCTTCTTTTTGTTCTTCTTTCTGTCGTGGGTATTACCATCGGTACAATTTTTTATAATCTAACAGCTTCCAACCCTCAGCTGCCTGATAATTTTTCAGCTATGTTGGTTGTGTATAGTAGCATCATTGTCTTTTGTGCTTTGTTTTCTCAAAAAAACTCAGCCGCTCATAAAGAACGTCTGAATTCCATGAAAGTCTTAGCCGGCGCCATTGCCCATGAACTCCGCACGCCATTGTCGGCGATTTCCATGATTTCCCAGATGTTGCGGGCTAATGTACCGGTCCTTGTGACCGGATATAAACAGGCCAAACAAACAGATCCCGACCTGGATGGCGCTGACGAGGAGTATATGGAACAGGTCCCAGATGAAATTGACCTGACCACCCGCAATGCCTTTGGAATTATCGATATGCTTTTGATGAATCTAAAAGATGGTTCGGAAAAAACGGCGCCTGAGCCCTGTTCAATGAACTCATGCATTAAAAACGCCTTGAAATCCTACCCCATGACGGCAGATGAACGGGCCCTTGTTCATTTTGAAACCCCTGACCATGATTTTACATTCGAAGGCAACGACCTGTTTATGCGTCACGTTTTGTTTAACCTTTTGAAAAATGCCCTTCACTACGTTAAGGCTGCAAACAAAGGGGCGATTTTTATCCGAACCGAGGAAACCGGCAGAGAGAACAGGGTGATTTTTAAGGACACAGGAATGGGAATGCCGGCAAACATGGTCCCCCATGTATTTGATCGGTTTTATAGTCGCACCCAGCATGGAACCGGCATCGGTCTTGCCTTTTGCAAATCAGTGCTTGAGGGGATTGGTGGTAAAATATCTTGCGAATCTATTCAGGGCGAACACACGACCTTTATTTTGTCGATTCCAAAAAGCGGACGCTAGAATTACGTCATGAAGATTTCTCTTAAGAACTTGTCATTGACTATGTCTTTTAATTTCTTCTGTTTTTAAAGGCGCTAATATTTACTCCCCCTAGTGTCGTCCTTCCAATTAGCCTTAAGTTTTCGTTGACAGATTAATAAAATTGTTCAAGGTTTCAGCGGCAATAGCGAGAGCAGAGAACCCCATCCACATTGTTTTAATACCGGGAGGGGCCTGGTTTTTTTTACT
>Ga0208872_1000303_pt1 | contig 41004 bp, 39 predicted proteins | sample CryBogCBH12Aug08_FD_185508 | JGI IMG/M metagenome (GOLD analysis project Ga0208872, IMG submission 185508) | Freshwater microbial communities from Crystal Bog, Wisconsin, USA - CBH12Aug08 (SPAdes) | ecosystem: Environmental > Aquatic > Freshwater > Lake | place: Crystal Bog, Wisconsin, USA...
GAATTATCCGGTTACAATTTTTCTGAAAGTATCCTTTCAATATAAAAATCGGGAAGCTTAGTGTAAAAGGATAATCCGGTTCTGAATCTGCCTCAAATAGCAAAACAGATGTTAATTACACAAACACAAATTAATAAAGTTCAGCGCACTACGGTGCTGAACCCTTTATTTTCAATACTGATACCTTCCTGGAATAATTTGCCCTACCTGCAATTATGTATAGAAAGTATCCGTAAAAATTCTGTTTATACCCACCAGATTATAGTCCATATCAATGAAGGGAAAGAGGGAACGCTGGAATGGGTGCAGTCACAACCGGATATAGATTATTCATTCAGTGCAGAAAATATAGGCATTTGTTATGCTTTAAATTATGCGGCTACACTGGCAGTTACAGATTATATCCTGTATATGAATGATGATATGTATACCTGCCCCCAATGGGATGAGGCCCTGCATAAAGAAATTCTATCCATTGGCCATCCGTATTTTTTCCTTTCCGGCACCATGATAGAGCCTTACGATACGGGAAATGCCAGTGTCATTTATAAAGACTTTGGAACAGATATAGCATCTTTCAATGAAAAAGCCTTACTGGAAAACTGTGCATCCCTGGAAAAGGCCGACTGGTCCGGCGCTACCTGGCCACCCAATATTGTACATAAAGATATCTGGGATATGGTTGGCGGTTATAGTACCGAATTTCATCCGGGTATGTATTCCGATCCCGACTTTTCCATGAAACTTTGGAAAATGGGTATTCGTCTGTTTAAAGGTGTGGGTGACTGTAAAGTGTATCATTTTTCAGGAAGGTCTACTAACAGGGTCAATAAAAATAAGGGGTATTATACTTTTATTCAGAAATGGGGCTTTCATTCCGGGTTTTTTAATAAACATTATCTTAAAAGAGGCGAACCTTTTACACCCGCATTGAAAGAACCGGAAAAAAGCAGGATATATTCTGCAAAGAATTTATACAAGCGGATCATCGCTTCTTTTCAATAAAATGAAAAAGAAGCATACCTGTTGCTCAATAACACATGAATCATACTTTAAGCATTCAGCATCTTCATGAAAACAACTATATGAAAATTTCAGGGTTTACCATCATTAAAAATGCCATCATTAATGATTATCCGGTAGTAGAATCGATACGTTCTGTGCTGCCAATGGTGCATGAAATGATTGTAGCAGTAGGCGATTGTGCAGATGAAACCAGAGCAATGATTGCTGCTATCGGGTCTGATAAAATCAAGATCATTGATACAGTATGGGATCCTTCACTAAGGGAAGGGGGAAAAGTGCTGGCTGTTGAAACAGATAAGGCATTTGCACAGATTGACCCGGAAAGCGACTGGGCTTTTTATATCCAGGCAGATGAAGTGGTACATGAACAATATTATCCAACCATTCTGGATGCAGCCCAAAAATACCTGGATGATAAAAGTGTAGAAGGGCTGCTGTTTAAATATACCCATTTCTATGGTTCATTTGATTATGTGGGGGATAGCCGCAAGTGGTACCACCGGGAAATCAGGATCATCCGGAATGATAACAATATTCATGCTTACCGCGATGCCCAGGGCTTTAGAAAAGAAAACCGAAAATTAAGGGTTAAATTAATTGATGCGTATATTTTTCATTATGGCTGGGTAAAAGACAGCACTACAATGAAGGAAAAGATTAACAACTTAAGTAAGCTCTGGCACGATGATGCCGGTGCTGCTTTAACTGCCGAGTTGTTTGATTTTAATGAGTTTGATTCTCTGGAAAGATATACAGGCACCCATCCATCGGTGATGCAGCAAAGAATAGCTAACAAGAATCTTGATATTACTCTGGATATCAGCAAAAAGAAAATGCCTTTTAAGAAAAGAGTATTGTACTGGATAGAAAAGAAAACCGGCCACCGTTTGTTTGATTACAGAAATTATAAGATCATTTAATTGGATACCATGAAACTCTCAGTTGTCATCATCACTTTCAATGAAGAAAAACATATCCGGCGCTGTCTGGAAAGCGTGCAGGGTATTGCAGATGAAATTATTGTGGTGGATTCTTTTTCTACTGATAAAACTGAGGAGATTTGTTCTGCCTACAAAACAATATTTCTTAAGCAGCCATTCCTGGGGTATAAGGACCAGAAAAATTTTGCATTGGATACTGCTTCCCATGATTTTGTGTTAAGCCTGGATGCAGATGAGGCTTTAAGCACTGAGTTGAAAACGAGTATCCTGCAGCAAAAAGAAAAAGGCTTTGAAGCAGATGCCTATATGATGAACCGTTCCACATTTCTGGGTGCCAAACAGATTAAACATGGAACCTGGTACCCTGATAGTAAACTGCGTTTATGGAACAGGAAAAAAGGAAGGTGGTCCGGCATTAATATCCACGAAAAAATAGAAATGGACAGCAATACATCTGTAAAAAAATTAAAAGGGGATATCCTGCATTACAGCTACAACAACTTTGAAGAAATTATTCAGCAGAATAATACATTCACCAGTATACAGGCGAAAGCTATGTTTGAAAGGGGCAAAAAAGCACCGGCCTATAAACTGGTCATCAACCCATTGGTAGCATTTATCAATGGCTATATCTTTAAGCTTGGTTTTTTAGATGGGTTGGAGGGTTTCTTTATTGCATCTTCAGTGGCTTATCAGACCATGGTTAAATATGCCAAACTGCGCAAACTACAGCAGCTTACTCCGTAGAGGATGTCTTATATACCAGCCCAGGCAAATTCCGGCTGTCAACAAAAAAACACCATATTGTCCTCCCAGGGTATCATCTGTTATTAACGGAATCAGCAGCACCAGGCAAAGGCAGATAGAAAAAAGTTCCTTTTCCCAGATCAATAAAAACAATAGTAAAATCCCTGCAGTAAAAATCAGCATACCAGTCCAACCACTGGCAGCTGCATAAATCAGCCATTCATTGGTGGGTTTAAATCTTTCATAATCCTGGGATTGCGGATGGTGTTGTGTATGCCAGTTATTAATCTCCTGCAGCAGGTCCCCAAAGCCGCAACCAAATACCGGATGGGCATTGGCAATATCCCAGCCTGCTGTATACGATAGCAGCCTGTCACCATCTGATGAGCCAATCCTGTAAATACCATGACTGTATTGCTGGTAATCCCATACCACATACTGTACGCGGTGCTGCAGTGTTGGAAACGCAAAGTAGGATAACAGAACAATCGCAGGAACCAGAATAAACCCCCAAACTGCCCACTTTTTTTCCTTTGAATATAATAAAGACCAGCACCCACTAATAATCAGGCAACCATACATACACAATAAGCCAGTCTTGGCTGCCAGAAAATGCAGGTACACAAAAAAGAAAACTATTAAAACCAGTCCGCCAATTTTCTCTTTTTTTGAGGATTGTAAGGCTAACTGGCCTGCCAGTAATACCGAACTGATTACTATTAACCAGCTAAACCGGATATGGTCATTGTCCATTAAAGTAGGCATTACTTTCGCAACCAGGTAAGATTGGTTAATGGCTGAAGCATTTACACCATAATTCACCATACTCCAGATACAGGCCCCAAATACAAAAAAACATAAGGTAAAAATGAATAGTTTAACTTTCTGTGGAGTAAGTCCGGCGCCAATTAACCCGATAGAAACTGTAATTAAAGGTAATTTATTCAATACTTCCAGTGCCCATTGATGCCGGTCATGGCTCCAAATGCCGGAAATAAGTACCGGTAACAATATACCGGCAGCACCTTTACAAAATTTATAAACAGTTTCCTGATGCTGTAAAGAAAACAGGGCAGGCACAATAATCAGTACGGATAATAACGATAATCCAGCCCTGCTCAGTAACAGCGCGGGTATCAGCAGTAAAATCAGCAGGAAGCTCCAGTTCTGCAGCAGATTATTTTTCAACAATACTTTCATTGGGTACCGAAATTCGTATTTAGCTGTTACATTAGCAATTGATGTGGGATCAATTATTACAAGAAATTAAGCAGGGCAATATTAAATCATTGGCACGGACCATTTCTCTGGTGGAAAATGAGTATGAAGGTTATTTTAAGCTTTTACAGCAATTACCTCCCTCTCCTTCAAAGATAATTGGGATTACAGGGCCTCCTGGTGCCGGAAAAAGCACTATTACCGATGCACTGATTGCTGAAATTGTTTCCCGCAATAAGAAAGTGGGGGTTTTGTGTGTAGACCCCTCATCTCCTTTTAATTTTGGTGCTTTACTGGGCGACAGGATACGGATGAGTGAATGGTATAACCATCCGGATGTATTTATCCGTTCCCTGGCCAGCCGGGGTAGCCTGGGTGGATTGCATCCTAAGATTATTGAGATCTCAGATATCATGAAAGCCGCTGTGTTTGATTATATCATCATAGAAACAGTAGGGGTGGGACAAAGTGAAGTGGAAATTGCAGGCCTGGCTCATACTACTGTAGTAGTGGTGGTTCCGGAAGCAGGGGATGAAGTGCAAACCATGAAAGCAGGGCTGATGGAAATTGCCGATATTTTTGTAGTAAATAAAGCAGACCGGCCCGATGCAGATCAGTTTGTCAGGAATCTAAGATGGATGTTAATGCCTTCCACCAAAGAAATAGTGGCAGAGATTCCGGTTATTAAAACCATTGCCTCTCAAAAAGTGGGTATTGGTGAATTGTTTGAAAAAATAGTGGAACATTTAGCATTGGTAGACAGCACCGAAAGGAAATTTTTACTGCTGGCAGAAAGGGCCTATCACCTGATACAGCAATACCGGATGAAGAATATCAGTAAAGCCGCACTGAAATTGCAGATCCAGGAAAACACAGATTTTAATCTTTATCAATTTATACAACAATATATTTAACATGAGTGTACCTAAAGTCTTTAAAGCATCGCCAACAGCCATTACAGTAGTAAAAGGTAAAACCTATGCCTGGTGTACCTGTGGGTTTAGTAGTGAAAATCCATTGTGTAACGGAACCCATAAAACCGAAGAGGCAGCTGCTGGATTTAAAAGCCTGAAATTTACCCCTGAAGAAGATGGGGAAGTATGGTTATGTAATTGCAAACAAACCAAAAACCCGCCATATTGCGATGGCAGTCATAAAACCTGTACAATAGATTAAGTTTATCCCTGCCTTCTTTCATTTTTAAACCAGCGGAATGCAATAAACCCGATAATAGCAAAAGGCATTATCATCAGGTAAACAATGGCTCCGTTTAATGCTTTGGCAGGCCCCTCGCCTAATTGGGAAGCTGTTTTAGTACAAATACTGCATTGGGCAAAGCTGCTGATTACACTAACTAGTAAGAGTTGGGCTGTAAGGATGGTATAGACTATAAATTGCTTCATTATTGATTTTTCCGGGGCAAAGATAGGTACTGAAACAAATATTTGTTTTATCTTTCTCTTTCAACCAAAGCTTATGCAACACCGAAGACAATTTATTCAGCAGGTCGGTTTATTGGCAGGCGCTTTTTCTGCCAACAGTTTATTCAACCAGTTACATGCCGCCAGTCTTGAAAAAGCAAATTTATCTGTCCGGCACAAACCCAATGATATGGTAGCGCAGGATGAGGATTACTGGAGTATTATCCAGCAGGCCTATACCGTTAGCCCGGCCATGATTAACCTGAACAATGGCGGTGTAAGCCCGTCTCCAAGGGTAGTACAGGAAGCAGTGGACCGGTATAATAAATTAACCAATGAAGGGCCTTCTTATTATATGTGGCGTATCCTGGACCAGGGCCGGGAACCCTTAAGGCAGCAACTGGCCGATCTTGCCGGTGCTTCGGCAGAGGAAATTGCTATTAACCGCAATGCCACCGAATCATTAAATACAATTATCTACGGACTGGATTTAAAAGCCGGGGATGAAGTTATCGGTACTAAACAGGATTACCCCAATATGATCAATGCCTGGAGGCAAAGGGCTAAGCGGGAGGGTATCATTTACCAGCAGATCAGTTTTAATTTTCCGATAGAAAATGATGAGGAGATTGTAAATGCTTATGAAAAAGCCATTACACCCAAAACCAAAATCATTCATGTAACACATATCATCAACTGGATCGGACAAATCATGCCTGTCCGTAAAATCGCAGATATGGCCCATCGTCATGGCATAGAAGTGGTTTGTGATGGAGCTCATAGTTTTGGTTTACTGGATTATAAGATACCGGAACTCCATTGCGATTATTTCGGTACTTCCCTGCATAAATTCTTAAGTGCCCCTATTGGTAGTGGAATGATGTGGATTCAAAAAGATAAAATAGAAAAAATATGGCCGTTGGTATGTAATGATAATCCCCATTCCCCGGATATACGAAAATTTGAAAGTATTGGTACCCGAAGTTTCCCCATTGAACAGGGAATTGGAGAAGCAGTTAATTTTCAGATGGCTATTGGCAGTAAACGTAAAGAAGAAAGGATCAGGTATCTAAAGAATTACTGGGCTTTAAAAGTAAAAGATATACCCAAGGTTAAAATTCATACTTCCTTTAAACCTGAATACTCCTGCGCAATCTGTGGTGTAACAATTGATGGGATGACTCCCGGAGAATTAGACAATGCCCTTTTTAATAATTATAAAATACATACCGTTGGTATTGTATGGGAAAATATCAGCTGTGTGCGGGTAACCCCCCATGTATATACCCGCTTACAGGAACTGGACAAGTTTGCCAGGGCGCTGGAAGAACTGGCCTCAAAAAAATAAAGTGCATGCAGCTAAAAAAGTCCCGTTTTAAAACGGGACTTTGTAATCATTTTTAACTTCTAAACTATTATTAAGAAGCTTTTACTTCTGCAGGTTTTTTTGCAGTAGTAGTCTTGTGTGGTCTGCTTTTGCCAAAAGAACCTTTAAAACGTTTCCCTTTAGCTGTTTTTTTGTCGCCTCTGCCCATTTTTGTGTATTTTTTGAAAATAATGAACCGCAAATATAAAAAAAAATCCCGTCTGCACAAAGCAAACGGGATAAGAATTTAATGATGATAACTAATTAAAGTTTACCGCTTAATTCTTTACCAGCTTTAAAACGGGCTACTTTTTTAGCTTTAATTTTGATTGTTGCTCCAGTTTGAGGATTGCGTCCGGTACGTGCAGCACGTTTAGAAACAGAGAAAGTTCCGAAACCCACTAATGTAACTTTACCACCTCCTTTTAATGTTTTAGTAACTGCTTCAATAAAAGAATCCAATGAAGCATTTGCCTGTGTTTTAGTAACACCAGCATCTTCGGCTATTTTAGCAATCAATTCTGCTTTGTTCATAGATGAAAATTTAATAAGTTTTTTAACGTGAACAAAAGTATACGCTTTTCGCTTCCAACAAAATATTTTTTTAGTTTTCACAAAACCTTTTAATTCATTACAACCCTTTGGTGTAAAGGATTTGAAAGGATTTTATATTTGCGGTAATTCATTAATAATCAGGCTTGAAACGCTGAAACCCTTTGCAGTAAAGGGTTTTAAAAATATATACGCTGAAGTGCTTGTCCTGTAAGGGTTACAGAGAAATATAGGAAAGATTTCTGATAAGCAAAATTAACTTCAAAAACTATCCACACTTAATGCACAACTTCCATTACTGTTCTAAATCCAATAAATTGGTCCGCCCATTTATCCGTTGCTTTTTTACGCAGTGCTGGTGCATATTCTTCAATATATGCTGCATATTTTTCAATACTATCTGTAAAATATTGTATTACATAGGTGCTGCCATCCGTTTCTTCCAGTTCCAGTAATCTAAACAGCTTATATTGCACAAATAAGCCCGTAGCCATAATTTCCGGAATATGTTCCGTTTTTTGCCATTCCAGCCAGTTTTCCTCAATAGTGGGGGTTACTTTAATCGTAATATTATAGACAATCATGCCCTTATAGTTTAAATGCTGCAAAAATGGGACAATGGTCGCTATGCTTCACATCCGGATAGATGGTTGCACTCAGCAATTTATCTTTCAGGTTTTCAGTAATACAGATATAATCTATCCGCCAGCCTTTGTTCTGCAGCCTTACGCTGGGAAAACGCTGGCTCCACCAGCTATAGCCACCGGTAGTGGTTGGGTTGATAAAACGATAGGTATCAATAAACCCATGCGCCAGAAATTTAGTCATCCAGGCTTTTTCTTCCGGTAAGAAACCGGAGCTGTTTTTATTGCCCTTCGGGTCATGGATATCAATATCTGTATGCGCAATGTTATAATCGCCCGTAAGAATAATCTGTGGCCTTGTTTTGCGTAATTCTTCCAGATACCCCAGCATTTCATCCAGCCAGATGTATTTATAAGCCTGCCGTTCCTCACCGCTGGTGCCCGATGGGAAATAGGCATTAATCAGCGTAACAGCCCCAAAATCCAGCCGTATCACCCTGCCTTCAAAGTCACTCTGTTCTTTTTTATGTCCATATTCCACCAGGTCTGGTTTAATCTTCGTAAATACCGCCACCCCGCTATATCCTTTCTTCTGTGCAGAAAACCAATAGGTTTCAAAACCCAGGGCTTCAATCTGTTTGTAATCCACATCCTCTTTTGTAGCCTTGGTTTCCTGAATACAGATAATATCTGCAGGATCGGTTTGCAGCCATTCAATAAAGCCTTTTTTAAAAGCTGCGCGGATACCGTTGGTGTTGTAAGAGATGATGCGCATATGGTGGATATTGATGTTGTAAATTGATTGAAATCTTTTAGCCGATTGGTTTAATCTGATTAATATACAAGTATTTTTAATGGAATATTTCTACTAAATATGCTTCCCGGAGGGAATCACAAAGCCAAAATTGATAATCAGTTCATAGGTTCCGAAAGCCTGCCTGGCAGTACCCGGATCCAGCCTTAACCCACTGTAACTGGCCCAGTCAATTTTATTACAAAATTCCAGGTAAAAAGTTTTATAAAAAGTAGCCCGTAAAGCTGCTTCAGCGCCTACATTCCAACCGCCAATCTGAAAATGAGGGTCGTTTTTATGCCCGAACAGCATATTCTCCACATGCGGTACCAATGGGCCCACTCCCGCCTTAGCCAGGAATTCCCATTTGGTTTTTTCATTTTTGCTTTCGCTGATTTGCCATTTTTTTACGGCATTGAACAATAAAAAGTTAGCCCCATTATTCAGGTAATAGAAAAAGCCATTTTGCTCGTTAAACATTACGGAAGTATCTACTGCGCGGTTATTGATGGTACCTACAATATGTGTACCCTGGTTATTAATGATATACTTGGTATGGTCGAAATTGATTTCAAAACCAATATTATGCTTGTTACTGTATAAGCCAATCCTGTAATTATACTGAGGAATGGATAAAGGAATACTCAACAATCCCTGGTCCCAACCAATATGGTCATGTGCAGAAACACTTTTCAGGATATAATTGGTACCCTGGTCTGGCTGGCTGATATGTACAGTACTATTGGTATACCACTCTTTATTATAGCCCCAGGAAAAGTAGATTTCATTTTTCCTTTTCTTTTTAGCATTGTCTTTTTTTTCCTGCGACTGTACCTGTAATCCGGATAAAAGAAATGCCATGGTTACCATAAAAACCACACTGATTCTAAACTTCATTGTATAATGATTTAATGCTGATAAAGCTGCAAAAATAAGGGTGCGGGCCGGTTATACGAATTATCAATTTTTTAAGTCATTATTCTATACTTTCATACGATTTACAGAACTGATATGAGTAATAAATCCAAACAAATTGATAGAATTATACCGGCTAAGATTCCGGTATACCTGGATGGCCCCAAACCCCGTGTACATGAATTAGGGTTTGCATTCCGTGTGTTCAGGGAATTTATACGTGCATTCCGTACCCTGCATTTTGTAGGGCCCTGTGTTACCGTGTTTGGCAGTGCGCGCTTTGATCAATACCACCCGCATTATTTAGAAGCTGTGGAAATGGGCAAACGCATAGCTCAGTTAGGGTTTACCACTTTAACCGGTGGCGGTCCGGGTATTATGGAAGCAGCCAATAAAGGTGCTTTTGAAGCGGGAGGGGTATCAGTGGGTTGTAATATTAAACTGCCCTATGAGCAGAAACCCAATCCTTATGTGAATGCCACTATTACTTTCGATCATTTCTTTACCCGTAAAGTGGTGTTGGTCAAATACAGTTTTGCGTTTATCATTTTACCCGGTGGTTTTGGTACCATGGATGAATTTTTTGAAACCCTTACCCTGGTACAAACCAAGAGCATTACCCGTTTTCCCATTGTATTGTTTGGGGTGAAATATTTTCAGCCTTTATTCGATTATATGCACCTGATGGCCAATAAGGGAACTATTTCCCGGGAAGACCTTAGCCTGGTATTACTGACGGATGATTTTGACAATGCCATGATCCATATTGAAAAATATGTACGGGAAAACTATACCGTTAAACCAAGGAAAAGGCAATGGTGGTTGTTTGAAAAAAGGTAAACAGCAAATTGCCTATTCCAGGTTCTGCTTTAACCATCTTTCAGCTTCATCCACAGACATTCCTTTGCGGGTAGCATAATCCTGCAGTTGATCCTGACTAATTTTGCCTACCCCAAAATACTGGCTTTGGGGGTGACTAAAATACCAGCCGCATACACTGGAAGCAGGGTACATGGCCAGGCTTTCTGTTAAACCTATCCCTGCATTTTGGGTAGCATTCAGTAAATCAAATAATTTGTATTTTTCTGTATGGTCCGGACAGGCAGGATATCCCGGTGCCGGGCGGATACCCGTGTATTGTTCTTTGATCAGTTCATCCGGTTTCAGTTGCTCATGTTTGGCATAACCCCAGAATTCTGTACGCACTTTCAGGTGCAGCCATTCTGCAAAAGCTTCCGCCAGCCTGTCGGCCAATGCCTGCAGCATAATCTTATTATAATCATCCTGATTGGCTTCAAAAGCTTTGATATGCGGTTCCAGTCCGTGAATAGACACTGCGAAAGAGCCGATGTAGTCGGGAGACGGGAGGCCTGAGTCGGGAGGCCTGAGTCGGGAGACGGGAGGTTGGAGTTGGGAGGTTGGAGTTTGGAGTTGGGAGTCGGGAAATGGTTGTATAAAATCGGCCAGTGATAAGTTAGGCTGATTTTCCGCTTTCTTCACCTGCTGGCGCAGGAATTCCAGCTGCACCGTATCGGTAATCCCTTCCTCATTAGTACGGGTAATATACACACTGTCGCCTTTAGAAGCAGCTTGCCAGAAACCAACCACACCCTTGGCTTCCAGCCATTTTTCTTTAATCAGGGTATCCAGTAATGCATTGGCATCATTATATAATTTAGTGGCTTCAATGCCCACCACACTATCCGTAAGGATTTCAGGGAAATTGCCATGCATTTCCCAGGCAATAAAGAAAGGTTTCCAGTCGATATAGTTTCTCAACTCATTTAAATCCACCTGATCCAGTACTTTCACTCCTGTAAATTCCGGGACAGGTGGTTGGTACTGCAGCCAGTCGATCTTTACCTTATTCTCCAACGCTGCCGGGTAACTGATATAATTTTTAATGCTTTTCTTATTGTCAAAGCTTTCCTTCAGTTTGCGGTATTCTGATTTAATGCCCTCCAGAAAAGCAGGTTTCTGATCCTCACTTAACAGAGATCCCGCCACCGTAACACTGCGGGAAGCATCCAGTACATGCACCACCCCATATTCATATTCCGGGGCAATCTTAACTGCCGTATGCATCCGGGAAGTAGTAGCCCCGCCAATTAACAGAGGCTGGTGCATATTGCGCCTTTTCATTTCCCGGGCAATATGAACCATTTCGTCTAAAGAAGGCGTGATCAGTCCGCTTAACCCGATAATGTCTACCTGTTCTTTCTGAGCGGCTTCCAGTATTTTATCTGCAGAAACCATTACCCCCAGGTCAATAATATCGTAGCCATTACAGCCAAGTACCACACCTACAATATTTTTACCAATATCATGCACATCCCCCTTTACGGTAGCCAGTAATATTTTTGCAGCACCGGCTGCTTCTTCATTAACCGTACCCGCTTTTAAATGCGCCTGTTTCCGGTCCTCTTTTTCCTGTTCAATAAACGGCGTTAATACCGCTACACTTTTCTTCATCACCCGGGCACTCTTCACCACCTGGGGCAGGAACATTTTACCTGCGCCAAATAAATCGCCCACCACATTCATCCCCGCCATCAGCGGACCTTCAATCACATCCAATGGACGGGCATATTGTTGCCGGGCTTCTTCTGTATCTGTTTCAATATATTCGGTAATTCCGTTTACCAGCGCATGCTTCAGCCTTTCTTCCACAGAAGCTTTTCTCCAGGCTTCGTCTTTTACTTCCACTTTTCCCTTTGCTTTTACAGTCTCTGCAAAAGCAATCAGTTTTTCTGTGGCTTCATTATTCTGGTTATTCCTGTTCAGGATCACGTCTTCGCAGAGTTCCCGCAACTTCGGTTCAATTTCATCATAAACCACCAGCTGGCCGGCATTCACAATCCCCATATCCATCCCCGCTTTAATAGCATAATACAGAAAAACGGAGTGCATGGCTTCCCGTACATGGTCGTTTCCGCGGAAAGAAAAAGACAGGTTACTCACCCCGCCGCTTATTTTAGCCAGGGGCATTAACCGTTTAATTTCATGGGTGGCTTCTATAAAATCCACCCCATAATTATTATGCTCCTCCATGCCTGTGGCAATGGCAAAAATATTCGGGTCAAATATAATATCCTGTGGTGCAAAGCCCACCTGCTCGGTTAATATTTTGTAAGCCCGCTGGCAGATTTCAATCTTTCTTTCTTTGGTATCAGCCTGGCCTTTTTCATCAAAAGCCATAACAATTACTGCTGCACCATAAGCCTGACAAATAAATGCATGCTCTATAAACTTCTGTTCCCCTTCCTTCATGGAAATGGAATTTACAATGCATTTTCCCTGCACACATTTCAGTCCCGCTTCAATAATCTCAAACTTGGAAGAATCAATCATCACGGGGATCTTTGCAATATCCGGTTCCGACTGCAGAAGGTTTAAAAAGGTAGTCATGGCCTGGACACCATCCAGTAAGGCATCATCCATATTCACATCAATAATCTGTGCACCGCTTTCTACCTGCTGGCGGGCGACCGACAAAGCTTCTTCGTATTTATTTTCCCTGATCAGTCGGGCAAATTTTTTAGAGCCGGTAACATTGGTCCGTTCCCCAATATTCACAAAATTAGTTTCCGGCCTCACCACCAAAGGTTCTAAACCAGATAAGCGCAAAAAAGGTTGTATGGTATGGATGGTCATGGTTAGTCTTTAATAAAAGTTAGTTCAGTTTCAAGTACCGGTAATACCCTGGGTTGAATGGTTTTAACATGGTCGGCAATATGTTTAATATGATCCGGCGTGGTACCGCAGCATCCCCCCACAATATTAACAAAACCCTCTTTAGCCCATTCTTCAATAAAATGAGCCGTCTGGTGTGGCTGTTCATCATATTCACCCATGGCATTGGGCAGTCCCGCATTGGGGTAAGCCGAAGTATAGCAAGCCGCAATCTGGGATAATTCTTCAATATGCGGCCTCATTTCCGCAGCACCCAGTGCACAGTTTAATCCAATACTCAAAGGCCTTGCATGCATCAGGGAAGTATAGAAAGCTTCTAAAGTTTGTCCACTCAGGGTACGGCCACTCGCATCGGTAATGGTTCCGCTGATCATGATGGGGAGTTCCTCCAGGTGATGGTCCCTAAAGTATTTTTTAATCGCAAATATGGCCGCTTTAGCATTCAGGGTATCAAAAATGGTTTCCACCAGCAGCAGGTCTACCCCGCCATCCACTAAACCCTTCACCTGTTCATAATAGGTTTCCACTGCTTCATCAAAAGTAAGGGCCCTGTAACCCGGATTGTTTACATCTGGAGATAAGGACAGGGTTTTATTCATCGGGCCGATAGAACCCGCCATAAAACGATCCTCTACAGAAACATTGTTTTCCCGGCCAAATTCTTCAATGGCCTGGCGTACACAGGAAGCTGCTGCGGTATTTAATTCGTAGGACAGTTCTTCCATTTGGTAATCCGCCATGGAAATACGCTGGGAGGAGAAAGTATTGGTTTCAATAATATGTGCCCCTGCAGCCAGGTATTGTTTATGGATATCAATGATAATGCGGGGCTGGGTAATACAGAGTAAATCGTTATTCCCCTTTACATCGCAGTGCCAGTTGGCAAAACGCTCTCCCCGGTAATCTTCCTCCGTTAAATGATGGCGCTGGATCATGGTACCCATGGCACCATCTATCACCAGTATTTTTTCTTTCAGCAAATCTTTAATCTTACTCATGGTAACAGCGCTTTTTAATTCCTTTCAGAAATAAGTTGAAAAATGACAGTTGCAACAGGGGATGGGTTACCGTTCCGGTACTGGTAAAACTAAAACGTTAAGAGGTATTCCGTATGTATGCTTCCAAACGTTTATTAGTTCTGTGGGCCGAACAATAAACAAATCCGCCTGCTATTTTTGCAAATTTAGCAGGCGGAGACTGATTTTCCAAAGTTTATATCCTTATTCGAAAGTACCGGAAACTGTTATTTCCAGCAGATCTGCCACTTCATTGGTGGTAATACCAAAATCCACCCTTTTTATTTTGAATACACTCTTAAAACTAAGCTTACCGCCCTCAATGGTAAAGGTGCCGGTAGCCGTGGTAGGTTTGGTATACCCGTGAATGGTTAAATTACCGGTAGCGGTAACCGGATAAGTACCCTCTTTTTTAAAATTCACACTTGCAATATTGCTGATCGAACCTTTGAATTCGCTTTTAGGAAATTCATCACTATTCATATAATCCTTATCGTTGAAATGCGATTGCATCAGTTCATTTTCAAAGCGGAAACCCTTGATCAGGGCAGCGAATGTCAGCTGACCGGTTTTATCATTCAGTTTACAGATCACCTGGCTATTGGTAGCTTCAATATCTTCTTCCGGTGTGCTGGAAAAGAAACGGATTTTGGCTTTATTGGTATTGTAGGTTTTAGATTCAGGAACAATAGCAACGACTTTTTTAGCTGTGTCTTTGGCTGGTTTTGCAGCAGTTGGGATGCTATCTGTTGTAAGCGGAGTAGCCGCTGCAGGCGCGGATGCATTGGCAGCAGTAATCACCGCTTCGCCCAGTTGCACCTGGTCCAGAATAAAGCCAGTAACAATACCTTTAACCGTAACCGTACTGCCTGTTAAAGCATCCTGTTTATTTTTCAAACGTGCAGAAACCGAAGTGCCTGCTATCTCTGTTTTTAAAATAAGAGTGGTACCCGCATTATCGGTTTCTGTTTTATCTACAATACCGGTAACAGCTACGGCTTTATTGTTATAAGTAGCATAGGCGGTGGTTTCGTTGGACTGGAAAGCCTTGATCAGGTCAGTAGCAGAAAGGGTAGCCGCCGCTTCCTTGGTAATATCCCTTCTGAAATGGGTAGGCACGTACTGAATAAAAAACCAGATATCGGCAATGGTAAGCAAGGTAGCCAGCAGGGTAGCCCAAAATAAATATTTTGCTTTTCTGAGTTCCAGAATGGCATAGACCAGCATACCAAATACCGGAACGAACAATAAGAGGGTAAAAAGGATTTTGGTAGTAGTGGATACCTGCTTTTTAGCATAGATATTCTGCTCAAAAAGGATAAAAACAAAGATCCAGATGATCGCAGCAATCGCAAACATCCAGGGCATATCTTTTAACAACTGAAAAACCATAGTCAATTTTTTTGGGCAAATGTAGAACAGCTTTCAGAAAATGAAAGGAATGAAGTGTGATGAAATTTGTGATTAACGAAAAAAGCTGTTTTACCCATACAGATACTATCAGGCATATACCAGCACCTTAATCGGCTCGGAATCGGTTAGGGCCAAGTCCGTTAAATGACGGACTTGGCCCTAACCGACTAATACCCGGTTAAGGTGCTGGTAACCGTTTGTCCATCATTTATTTCCCTTTTTTCTTGCTTATGTTAGGAAGATTTAATAAATTAGAGTGTAATAAAAAATTAATATAAAATCAATTTAAAAGTAAATTATGGGGAGGCAAACCGGGGTGAAATTCATTGGAACAATGGATGGGGTAATTTATTATATCTGGAAAGGGATTTATTGCATGCGCAGTATGCCCGGGTTTTTTAAACAGTCAGCTGCCACGCAGGAAACCGCCAGTGTATTAGGAAGGGCATCCAATCAGGGTAAGTTGCTGCGGATAGGATTGGAACCGTTATTGCCCAATCCCAAACTCAGCTCCATGCAAAAGCGGTTACAGACAGCTATACAATATATCATCAATAGGGCTGAAGGCCATAAAATGGAGGAGCCGGAAGAAACAGACCGTTTGGAGACTTTCGTGTTTAATGAGAAAGCCAGGTGCAATAATCTGTTCAGTAAAATGATCAGTGCCACCTATATACCTGGTGTGGGTATAGGCATTGATATTCAGGCTTTTAATCCGGCAGGGCAATTCCGGTATCCGGGAAGTGTAAAAAAGTTACGTTTTATACTATCAGCTGTGGTGGTAAATACCCGGAAAAAAGAACTGGCCGATACCTGTTATATTGAAGCAGAAATAGATTATGCCAATAAAGAACTGGCAGCCATGCATTTTGACCTTCCGGTAGCAACCGGAAAAGGATGCCTTGTTACAGCAACGGTAGCCGTACAGTTTTGTGCAACCGGAAAGGACGAAAAAGAATTCATCCAAAATCTCCGGTATTTGCCCATGATCAATGCAGGAGCATGGATGCTGTAATCAATCAAATCATCAACTTTACAACTATACAATGGCAAGATATAATAAAGGGATATCCGGCAGTTTCTCCGGAAAAGTGGGTACGGTAATCGGCAATTTCTATAAAAAAAAGCCATATATGCAAAGCTTACCCCAACCAAGTACCAAGCCACCCACTTACCCCCAACTGGTACAGCGTGCCAGGTTTGCAAAAATGATGGCATTCAATCAGGCATTTCAGGGCCTTTATGCTATTACATTAACCTCCCTGGCAGTGGATATGACTGCTTACAATGCAGCAATGAGTATTAACACGATACATGCTATTAAAGGCAGTTATCCGGATTTTAGTGTGGATTATCCCAGCGTAACCCTGAGCAAGGGATTATTACTTCCGGCTGCAGATGCAAGGGTAGCAGCAGCAGGGCCCGGTGTAATTCGCTTCAGCTGGACCGATAACAGCAGTGCAATGAAAGCAGCACTAGCCAGTGATAAAGCCATTCTGATGGCTTACCATGAAGCTTCCGGAGAAGCGGTGTATGCGTTTGGCGGGGCCAGGCGAAAGGAAGGAACTGGCTTGCTGGATCTGTCTTTATTTTCCGGGATGGAAGTAGAAACCTGGATAGCATTTATTGCGGAGAATGAAAGTATGGTGGCAGATAGTGTATATGTGGGGAGGGTGTGGGTGGGGTAGAGGGGAGTTAGGAGGTTGGAGTTAGGAGTCTGGAGTTGGGAGGTTGGAGATAGGAGTTGTTTAGGATAGAGTTCAAATAAGAAGAGCGTATATTTTTTTAAATCAATATAGATATGTGAAGTAAAGTTGCAAAAAAAATTCAAGAGGAAACTCCGGAAGAAGTTAAGACTTTTGTGCCTCAGTATACCGATATTGTAGTGGGAATTCATGAAATATTGCAGGCAAAGGGGTATACTCAAAAAGATCTGGCAATAAGGAGGAATTAAAAACCATCTGAAATTAATAAGTGGTTAAAGGGCAATCCTAATCTTACATTGAATACCCTGGCTAAATTAGAAGCAAAATTGGGGGTGCCGATTTTATATACTTCAATGGAAGATTTTCGTTTGGTAAAATAGGTTTATTACATTTATGAGAATTATATACTTAATAAGCTTGAAAGTAGTTGTCAATTTATTATTTTATTTGTTGTTTGCCAACCTAACTTATAGTCAAACTATACTTCTATGTAATAAAGAAAGCTATGTAAATGTATCTAATGATACAGTAAAACAAGAGTTAAGGGCTTTCTGTTCAATGGCTGGCAAAACTGGAGGGCAAGAGGAATTTACTTGTAAAAAATTAAGAGAAATACAGTTATATAAGATTTCTGACACAATTGCGTACTTTGTAAAAAGTAATTTTTTTACAAGCGAATTATTAACTATTAGCTTATACTCTAAAGGAATTAATCCCAATCTTAAATTAAGTAAAATAATTGTACTTTTTTATAAACAATATGTAAATGTACCAGATACTGCATTGAGAGATATTTTAAACACAGTATTCTGTCAACAGGTTACAAAAAAAAGAAAACCCATTTTATGTAATTGTAAGGTTTTTCAATCAATTGATAAAAAACGTGTGTATATCCACATGATGAATAGTATAGAAAATGATAAATATGAGGTTACTTGGATAATAAAAGATAGAAAATATTTTGGCCGTATAATTGATGAATTATGATGTACTTTAATGAGCGTTATAACTGAGTACAAGAAAATTAAAGTAGCGGCAGGTCTGTTTCAGTTATAGAATGGAGTAAAATTTAGATTTTAATATGGTAAATAAAAATGTAAAATGCCTGCCGGATTATGTGTTTGATCGGCCCTATGAGGAGTATGTATTTACCTGGGCTGATAATCTTCTTACAGATATTGGATTTGATAGTATAATGAAAGTGTATTGTTCAATACTTATGGAAAAACAGGAAACTCATTTTACTATTTATGAAGTCCCTGAAAATGGAACAGATCTTTTTTTGTTAGGTAATTTTGAAGTTTCTGAAAATATGGTAACAGATATAAAGAAAAATCTAATTGAAGCTACCTTTCATGGGATTCAATATTATTATACAGCTGCCTGTATGCAAGCTTATTTTATAAGTGAACCTCAACATATGTGTGTTTATTGGGAAAGAGATCTGGAAGCAATGATTATTGGATGCACAAAGGAGATTGCAGCTAAATTTCGTGAAGGAGGAGGTGAATTAATAAATTCTTTAGAGGGATATATTAATATGGTGGATAATTATAACAGACCTAAAGGTTTGCCAAATTGGATTAAAAAAAAGCTTAGAGCTAATTATGGTTAATAATAATCATAAGGTGATAGGTTATTTATTTTCGAAAAAACAAAACGCCCACTTTGTCAATTAGTTCTTTTAATTCAGTCAATAAATCATGTTTTAATTAGACCTTACAAAGCTAATAACGTCTGTTACAAATTTTGAATTTAATGGCAACGATGGATCATGATAGGTATTTAGATTCTTGTCCTCGCAATTGGTTGCTGCATTTTTTAAAGCATGTGTCATGCCATCAATAATATCTAAGGTAGATTTGGGATTAGCATGGTGCAATGCTTCCGCATCTACAGTTTTAACCTGAATATCGCAGGTACCTTGTACCAGTAAAATGGGGCATTTTAATTGTAGTATTTCAGCAGCTGGTACGTATTTCATCCAGGAAACCATATAAGGCTGAATACCGGGCCTGAATAAAGAGAGTAAATAGGGTGGAACAGAATCCAGTTTGTTTTTGGTTTTGAGTTCCTGTAACATTGAATCTACCTGTTTGCCGATAATGGGTGATTGTTTTGTTACCTGTTCTGTAATTACCACATCAATTGGCCTGCCTGCTCCTGCTATGGAAATAAAACCCTTTGCATTTGTTTTATGTGATGCAATCATTCCAATTAAAGAGCCTTCACTATGGCCTGCAAAATAAATATTTTTAAAACCGGCAGAGTCTCTGAGATAGTTATAAATAGCTACAGCATCATTTACATAATCATCAAAGGAAAGATCTTTTTCATTTAAATTTTTAATAGCGCTTTTACCAATGCCTCTTTTGTCGTATCTGAAACTGGCAATATTTTCTTTTGCCAATGCTTCTGCCAGCATTTTATAGGCATTACAGGTTATACCTGCAGTATTATTACCATTCCTGTCAGTGGGCCCCGAGCCGGCAATGATGATTACTAATTTTTGATTCTTAGCAGTACTTAATAAACTGCCTTCAATTGAAACCCCTTTAATAGTAATTGTAGTTATTTTCTCTTTTGCTTCACTGGAATTTAATTGGGCAAATAAAAAGTTGCAAGAGATTAGAGCGATTGCAACCAAAATAATATTTTTCATTTAACAGGGTTTATATGTTAACAAATTTAACATTAAACGCTATAAATAATAATAAAAGTAAAAGAGATTACACCAATATAATATACAAATACATTTTTGCACTAAAACATTACTTCACATACTGCTGCACCGGTAAACGGTTGGTTAAACTGCGGGCGAGGGTCATTTCATCGGCATATTCCAGCTCTCCGCCAAATGCAATGCCTCTGGCAATAGTGGTGACTTTACAGGCTTGCCGGGTCATTTTTTTCTGAATATAATAGATAGTGGTATCGCCCTGTATATTGGGGTTGAGGGCAAAAATGAGTTCTTCGGTTTCTTCCTGCTGTATGCGGTGAATTAAGGATTCGATCTGCAACTGGTCGGGACCTACTCCATCCAAAGGTGAGATAATGCCGCCTAAAACATGGTAAATTCCATTGAATTGCTGGGTGCTTTCAATGGCAATTACATCCCTTATATTTTCTACCACACAGATAATGTGCTGATTGCGCATACTGTTGGCACAGATACTGCAGATATCTCCATCGCTGATATTGTGGCAGCGCTGGCAGAATTTGATATCCCGGCGCATTTTGGCAATGGTTTCACCAAAATACTGTACTTCATTCATATCCTGTTTCAATAGATGCAAGACCAGCCTTAATGCGGTTTTTTTACCAATACCGGGTAATTTGGAGAATTCAGTAACTGCTTTTTCTAATAAGGAAGAAGGTAATTGCATATTGGCAAAAGTAAACTAAGCGCAATTAAAAATTAATATCAAACTCATTATCGTAATCTGCTTTAACGGTAATCTTTTTCTTCAGGTCTTTTACTATCTCAGGTTGAATTTTATTTTTAAAATTACCGGTATCCCATTTCTTATTCCTGTTACGGTCGAATAATACCCTTAATTCATAATCACCTGGCTGGAATAATTTAATAAACAACTGGTTTTGGGTAATACTATACGATTCAAAGATCTTGTCATTGTTCATAATCAGTAAAACAGGATGTTTGGATGTATCAGCATTAGGGAAGCGGAACCGGATACTACCATAATTACTTTCTCTTTTGGTGGTAAAACTAAGGGTATCTGTTTTGGCAAGGGTGCTGCCCAGAGAATCTGCCACCGCATCTTTGGCCAGAATCAGCTTATAGCTGAAATCTTCTTTCCAGGGATGCTTAATTGAAATTTTTGTAAAAGTGGAATCTGTAGTGAAACTTACGGGCTCCTGCGGATGAAATAAAGTATCGTATAAATGAATTTTATCTGTCTCAATAGTTTTTAGCTTTTTATTGAATTCAAGGGTAAACTCATTTAATAAATCCTGCTTCCCATTATCCAGCAGGGCTTTTACCTTTACCTGCTTATCCATTTTTATATTTTTTGGATTAACAGGTACTGGCTGTGCCAATGAGCCGGATTTTTTTCTCTCTTTTCTTTTTTCTTCCTCAAAAGCATAAAATGTAACTTCTTTGGTAGATGAAGACAAGGTAACAGCACTGTCTAAAAATCCAAACATTTTAGTACTGTCGTCGTATTTTTTGTTGAAATCATCCGGCATTACATAAGCTTTAAACGTTCCATTGGGTAAGTTTTTGAAATAAAAATTCCCCTTCGAATCTGTTCTGGCATAATAACGAGGGGTGTTTTTTATAACGGCAGTATCATTTAAATCTTTATACAATACCACTATAAGTGTGGAATCGTTTTTGCCGGTTTCGGCAATCATTACCTTGCCATGAAAAGAAGCTGTATCTATATAATTTCCGGTAGAAAAGATATAGGTAAAATTTTTAGCAATATTACCCTCATTTACATCTTTAATGGTATTACCGAAATTAATGGAATAAGTGGTATTGGGTTCTAAACTGTCTTTCAGTTTAATGGTTACATTTCTGTATTTATATTCAACCAGCGGTAAAGATTTTGGGTTGGGAGAGACAATTAAATTTTGCTGGTATTCTTTGGCAGTAACAAATTCATCAAAAGTGAGGGTAATTTTTTTTGTTGATACATTTAATGCAGAATCCTTTGGCAGTGCAGCTACCAATCTCGGTGGTATCGTATCTTTCGGACCTCCGGTAGGAGGTACAATAACGGCACAGGAGCTGTTAAAAGCCATATAGGCTATAAAAAATAAGGCGCAATTAATAAGTAAGATTATTTTTTTCATTCCATTAAAATTCATTGCAAACATAAAGGCTTTACCGGGCGTAAATCATATAAAATTTGTTATAAATCTATAAATCATCAGGTTCTTCCGCCATTTCTTCTAAATCATTTGTTGAAATATCCATCTGGTTGGTTTTAACAAAATTGCACCAGTGGCAGTCTTCTTTACCACAGCCGGTATAAAACTCCCGGTTCTGGATTTTTACCCATGCTTCCTGAATCTGTTGTGTTACAGTAGTAATATCTTCGGGTGAAATGACCAGCTTTTCTTTCCGGTAATTTTTCTTTTTATCGGGTTCTATAAAATCAAATTCGGTGCTGATTACTTTCCAGTCTTTCTGTTCATAGTTATCCACCAGTATTTTATAAAAAACAGCCTGCCTCCAGTAATCCCCTCCATTGGGTTCTTTTTCATTGGGGGGCATCAGTTTTTCTTTTGCTTTTTCTATATCGCCGGTTTTATAGTCCACCACATTTACATTCCTGCCATCAAATTCAAGTTTATCGAGTTTGCCTTTTAAGGGTACATTTTTTACTACCACATTGCGGATGGTTCTTTCTACAGTAACCACCTGATTAAAACTGTCAATATATTTATCGTAGTAGTTGTTCAGTACTTCATGGCCATATTCCATCCTGCGGTTAAACTGTTCCCTTGTAAAGTTTTCGCGGTGGCGGTGCATAAACCATTCAAAATCGTTCAGGAATTCTTCTTTAGAAGGAAACTGATTATTATTTTCCTGCATTTTCTTAAACAGCCGCTCCAGTGCATAATGCACAGCAGAACCAAATTCAGTGGCTTCGGATTTGCCGGAGGGTACCCTTACCAGGTTATTATAGTAAAACTGCAGGGGGCATTTGAGGTAATTGTTTAAAGCGGTTACATTCATTACAAATTTTTCCAGTATCCGTGTAATAAAGTCTGCCTCGGTTTTTTCTATTTCAGGGGAATGATTTTCTGTAAACTCCAGTATCCTGAAACTACTGATGGTTTCTTTATCAGGGAAGATGGTTTCTGTACCGATCTGGTGCTGCTCTTTGATTTCTGCTATAAACATGGAGGGTTCCAGTTCCTTTCCATCGTTTTTAAAACGGCAATAAGAAATATAGAGGTGCTGTTCTGCCCGGGTAAGGGCTACATAAAATAGCCGGCGTAATTCTTCTTCTTCTTTATGTTCTATGGTTGAAGAAAACATAGTATCCGGAAAACTGAATCCACCTCCGGGTTTTCTTTTCTTTTCCCAGCTGCTGGCATTACAGCCTGCCAGGAATACATATTCAAATTCCAGTCCCTTACTGCCATGGGCGGTAAGCAGGTTGACAGATTTGTCGTTTCCGCTTACCTGTATAAGGGGTAATACGATAGCTTCCTTTTCCATCAGTTCCATCATGGTAACCAGTTCTTCTACACCCATATCAGGTTTGCGGTGTGTTTCTTCTTTTACAAAATCGAAGAGTCCGGTTAATACCTGTAAATGCCAGTGTTTATCCGGGGATAGCATTATAGTGGAAAGGACACCGGCTTCCCGTATGATATTTTCGAACAGGGTTTGTAAGGTTACATTGGAAACATCGCCAATCAGTTTTTCCAAAACAGAAGAGGCAAATACCAGGCCTTTATGGGCACCCGGACTAAACAAATCTTTGGCAGGTGCTGCTGCCTTCTGATGGAGGTAATGCCGTAAAGAAGTTTTATGCTCTGAAAACTTTCTGTCTGCCACAGCTGCACTTATCATCGCAATTTCAATGGGAGGGATGCCAAACCAGTCGAAATGCAAAATCTCAAACAACATTTCATCGCCTCCAAAAGCAATATCATGTTCGGCTGCCAGGTATTTAAAAATTAATATAATCTTCTTTGCCAGGGGTATTTCCAGGATATTCAGGCTTCGTTTACTGAATACGGGTATTTCTTTGAGTTTAAAATACTGAGCCAGGGCTTCGCCATATTTGTTCTCTTTATAGATAATGCCAATTTTACCGGGTTGCACCTGCTGCTTAATTAAATTTTCCACTTCCGTTACAATTGCCATCATTTCCTGGTGCTGTGTTTCATATTCCAGGATACGGGGCTGGAGGGTAAGCGCATTGATTTTTGAATTGGCGGCTAACAGGTCTTTACTTAAACCCGGGAGTTTATTTACCAGCCTTTCCTGGTTTTTTTCAATAATTGTTTTGGATATGTCCAGAATAGGTTGGGTGGACCGGTAGTTATTGGTTAAGACCACTGTTAAAAGGTCTTTCTGATAAGCCTCAGCAAAATCGATCATGTTTTCAACATTCGCACCCTGAAATCGGTAAATGCTTTGATCGTCATCCCCCACCACAAAAATATTGGGGGTATCCCAGTAACTGATCAGTTTATTCACCAACAAGTTCTGGGTACCGCTGGTATCCTGGTACTCATCTACTAAAATGTAGAGATATTTTTCCTGGTAGGTAGTCAGGAGCATTTTATTTTCTGTAAATGCTTTCAACACCCAGTTGATCATATCATCAAAATCGTAGCGGTTACGATTGCGCATGAGCTGATTGTACTTATCAAATTCATTGACTGCTGCACAGAGTTTCTCCATTTTTTCTTTTTCCGCTTCAATTTTATCAGTCCTCAGTGCTCCTTTTTTAAATTCTTTAGTAGCCCGTTTGGCAATATAGGTATCCCGGTTGGGAAGATCATTGAGATATTCCACCACTTTCTGTTCAATAAAAGCGGGGGTATATCCTTCCCTTTTCATGGTGCTGAATAAATGCTGGAGGTTTTTAATTTCAAAATAAACATCACCCCGATACCTTTTCAGGGGATGGTTTTTGGGAAATTCATCAATTATTTTTTTGAGCAGTTCAATTCTTTCCAGCTCAGAAATGGGGTCTAAGCTTGTTTTTTCAAATAGAGATAGGTTATCCTGGATGATATCATTACAAAAAGCATGGTAAGTGTAGATATTTACTTTATAGGCTTCACTACCGATAAAATCAAATAAACGTTTGCGCATAGCAACGGTTCCGGCATCTGTATAGGTAAGGCATAGGATATTATCGGGTGCGGTATCTGTATTCAGCAGTATTTTACCGATCCTGGCAGATAATATCTGTGTTTTTCCGGTACCAGGGCCGGCAATTACCATTACCGGGCCTTCAATAGTATCTACAGCCTTCTGTTGCTGCGGGTTTAGAGCACTGTATATTTTATTGAATTTGTTGAGTTGGAATGCATTGGGCATAGTTTCAAAGTTACTGTTTGCAAACATTTAATCCTGCATTTTGTTAGATAGGGCAGAAATTGAAATAATGAGCAAAGTTTACAGTTTTAAAACCGTACAACAGATACCGGCAGATATGGATACTGTTTGGAATTTTTTCAGTAATCCGGAGAATTTAAAAGATATTACCCCACCCAGCCTGGGATTTACAGTAATCAGTAAATACCATGGACCAGTGATGTATGCCGGACAGATTATTGAATATCAGGTAAAACCGTTGTTAGGTATTCCCTTATACTGGATGACTGAAATAACACAGGTATCACATCATGCCTATTTTATTGATGAACAACGTTTTGGCCCATATAGCTTGTGGCACCATCAGCACCACTTTAAAACGATTGAAGGTGGTGTGGAGATGACAGATATAGTACATTATAAAATACCTTTCTGGATATTGGGTGATTTTGCAAGATGGCTGTTTGTAAAAAAACAATTAGCGGGCATTTTTTCCACCCGTTATCAGGTAGTGGAAAAGCTATTTGGAACCTGGAAAAAATAAAGTAAAACTAAAGAAACCATTAAACGAACGATTGTTAGATATTAAATTATGCATTTTCTCAAAGATTTTTTTGTTTAACTGTTCAACAACATTATAAATTTGCTGCCCAAGACCTAAGGTTGCAGAGGGTTTCAGGTATTTCTGAAATTGATCTCTGCATTTTTTCTTCTATAGAAACAAAGACTATGAGCAAATTATTTGCCGGTTCTGTAAGGGTAAAAAAATATTTCTTTCTCAGTTGCATTGCTGCAACGTTTTTGATAACAGTATTGTCAGCTTATATCTATTTCTTCATCTGATCTCTCATTTAATCATAAAATCAACAAACAATGGCAATCGAATCGTCTCACAACCAACTCAGCAAATTAACGGTTGGGGGCCTAATTGTAACTTTGGGTATCATTTATGGTGATATCGGAACCTCTCCTCTGTATGTATTTAAGTCGATCATCGGCGACCGCAAAATAACAGAGGAACTGGTTTATGGAGGTATTTCCTGCGTGATCTGGACACTCACGTTGCAAACCACCTTCAAATACGTTTTCTTAACCCTGCGGGCGGATAACAGGGGGGAAGGCGGTATCTTTTCACTCTTTGCACTGGTTAGGCGATATGCCAAATGGCTGTATATACCAGCTATTTTAGGTGCAGCCACCTTGCTGGCCGATGGTATAATAACCCCACCTATATCAGTTTCTTCAGCAATTGAGGGATTAAATGGAGTACATGGGCTGGAAAAAATTATTGTTCCTGGTAATGCTTTGACAGTAGGAATTGTAATCGGCATCATGTCGGTACTATTTTTTGTACAGCGGTTTGGAACTAAAATTGTTGGCTTTTCCTTTGGCCCCATCATGCTGGTCTGGTTTTCGATGATCATGCTGCTGGGTATTATATCTATTTCTCAGAATCCGGGTATTTTAAGAGCTTTTAGTCCTTTTTACGCCTATGAGTTATTAACCCATTACCCGCATGGTTTCTGGTTACTGGGTGCTGTTTTCTTATGTGCTACCGGAGCAGAAGCGCTTTACAGCGATTTAGGACATTGCGGCAGGAAAAATATTCAGGTTAGCTGGGGTTTTGTAAAAACAGCACTGATTTGTAATTATCTGGGTCAGGGTGCCTGGTTACTCTCTCAGGGTAGTGCTTATCTGGCAGAAAATATCAACCCATTTTATGAACTGATGCCACATTGGTTTTTGCTTACCGGAATTGCCATAGCTGCTGCAGCAACTATTATTGCCAGTCAGGCTTTAATAAGTGGTTCCTTTACCTTAATCAGTGAAGCGATCAGTATGAATTTCTGGCCCAGGGTAACCATTAAATTTCCTACAGATATAAGAGGGCAGATTTATATTCCCAGTTTAAATACTATTTTATGGCTGGGATGTGTGGGTATGATGCTGTATTTTAAGGAAAGCGCCCATATGGAAGCGGCTTATGGCTTTTCTATCATTATTGCCATGTTAATGACCACCACACTAATGTATGTATACATGCATTTTGTGAAAAAATGGAATAATATTCTTGTTTTCCTGTGTATGTCTGTATTTATTATTGTGGAAGTGTCTTTTTTCATTACCAATGCTGCCAAGATCAAACAAAGATGGATGTTCCTGTTTTTTGAATTTGGAATTATGTTTATAATGATAGTATGGTACAGGGCCCGTAAAATTACCAACCGTTACCTGCAGTTTGTGCGTATGAAGGATTATCTGGGAGCACTGAAAGGGGTAAGTGAGGATAAAGAATTGCCAAAATATACCACTCACCTGGTATACTTAACGAAGGCCGATACAATACAGGATATTGAAAAAAGAATAATAGATTCTATCATTAACAGAAAGCCCAAAAGGGCAGATATTTACTGGTTTATTCATATTGACAGGGCTGATAATCCCTATGAAATGGAATACACTGTAAATGAACTGGTACATGATAAAATTATAAGGATTGATTTTAAACTGGGTTTCCGTGTACAGCCAAGAATTAACCTGCTGTTCAGAAGGGTGGTGCAGGAACTTAAAAAGAACCATGAACTGGAATTCCGTAGTAAATATGAAAACCTGGATCAGACAGATTTCCATGCTGATATAACCTATGTGGTTATTGAAACATTCTTATCTATTGAAAATGAACTTTCTTTCAAAGAAGGATTTATAATGGACTCTTATTTTGCAATTAAACAATTTGCACAGTCCGACCAAAAAGCCTTTGGTTTAGACAATGCCGCCACTATAATTGAACGAGTGCCATTGTTAATTATGCCTAAGAGTTTTTTACCATTGAAGCGTATATTTCCAACACCTAAATTATAAATAGGTAATGTCATTAATGAAAAGAGGCTGCTCAGCAATGGGCAGCCTCTTTTACTTTAGTTATATTTATTTTTATATTATTTCAGTTCCACCCATTCACTGATAGTATTGGTACGGCTGATGGCAGCTATAAAAACCCTGTCTGTGGCTCCAATCAAGGGATTTTTTTTATCAAATACTGTTTTGCCGGTAGCTACAATTATTTTTATGATGGTGGCATAAGATTTTTTTACTTCAATATTTCCAGGTAATACATATACTGCGTATCCTTTGATTTTTTCCGGACCCCTGTAATTTATTTTATACTGCGTATTTATACCTTTTTCAATTATTGGTATTGAAGGAGGGATACTGTCAATCCAGGGCATGGGTGGAATCAGAGCAGGTAAAGCATAATAGTTGTCATGCAGAGTGTCGTTCCAGCCATTAGGGTTATTTTCAAAAGAGCTGCTGCTGAAATAGATACTTCCCTGAGTGGTAGTATAATTTCTAAGGGCCTTGATCTCAAGTGGCAATTCTTTTGGATTTCTCCAGGCAGCGCTGGTACCAGCCCGGTAAATGGCATGCCCAATGAATAATTGCCTGCCATAGGTATGTTCATTCCACCATTGCAATAAAGTGTAATAATCGCATAAAGGGTGGCCAATTTCCCAGTATAATTGTGGAGCTACATAGTCAATCCAGCCTTTTTTGAGCCATAATAAGATATCTGCATACAAGTCATCATAATTGGTTATACCGGCCCTGGTATCACTGCCGGTATTATCTTTTGACTTATTACGCCATACCCCAAACGGACTGATACCAAATTTTATTTTTGGATTATTTTCAGTAATCGTTTTATGCAGTAGAAATATAATACTATCACAATTGCTTCTTCTCCAGTCATCCTTAGAAAGAGAGGTTCCACTTTTTTGGTATGTTTTTTCATCAGGGAATTCTCTGGTACCTATTCTGTAAGGATAAAAATAGTCATCCAGATGAATCCCATCCAGATCGTACCGTGTAATCAGGTCTTTCACTATTGCAGCAACATGTTGCCGGACTTCTTTTAGTCCGGGATTAAAATACTTTTTATCACCGTAAGTAAAGAACCATTCCGGATGTGTTTTGGTTAAATGATTGGATGCTATGGAAGATTTATGGATATTAAAAACTGCCCTGTATGGGTTTAACCAGGCATGAAATTCCATTCCTCTTTTATGGGTTTCTTCAATCATAAACTGGAGGGGGTCGTAGAAAGGGAATGGTGACTGACCCTGTGTGCCGGTTAGAAACTCGCTCCAGGGTTCGAATTTTGAAGGGAAAAATGCATCACCTGCCGGGCGAACCTGTACTATTAAAGCATTAATACCATTGTATTGGTGAAGATCCAGTATATGCCTGAATTCGTTTTTTTGTTCTTCAATGGAAAGTCCTTTTTTGCTGGGCCAGTCGATATTATCCACAGTGGCCACCCATACTGCACGGAATTCATATTGTGGAGATGGTTGTGCATGTACAGCATATCCGTAACAGGAAAAAAAGAGGAGAAAGAGTGAAGGAAGGAAGTTTTTCATTAGCCGAAGTTAATTATACGGCTGAATTTTTATAGGATTGTGGAATGAAATGACTTGATGTACAGTACAATTCACATCTCTTATTTATGGCGGATTTTATCCAGTAAATTATTAATGGCAATGGCTTCTTCTTCTGATATATTACAGGCAATACTATCCAGCTGCTCATTATTCTCATCCAGTTTTTCCAATACTTCAATACCCGTTGAGGTGATGGTTACATCTACCAGCCTTTTATCAGTGGCACTTACTTTTTTTTCGGCCAGCCCTTTTTTTACCAGTCTGTCTACCAACCGGCTGGTATCACTCATTTTATCGAGCATTCTTTCTCTGATCTGTAGAGTAGAAAGTGGAATAATACTACCTCGTAAAATACGGAGTATATTATATTGCTGAGGAGTTATATTTTCATTTTCCACAAAAGTTTTCACCTTTTCAAGTATCCAGTTACTCGTGAACTGAATATTCACCATTGCTTTGTGGTGTTCACTTCTAAAGCTTTTGGTCATTTGTATATCCCTGCCAATCATAACAACAAAGTTAAAACTGTATTCAGGCAATACAGATGACATTTGTCATTGGAAAAGCTGACAAATGCTAGATTCTAATCTTCCCAAACACTGAGCCCTTCACTGCAATTGGCACAAATATCAATGTTTTTTCTACTATTGGAAAGGGTTTTACGGAAGTGTTTATATTGTTCATTTTGCCAGATTTCTTTAAAGGATTGAGTCTTTAAATCACCCAATTTGTGATCTGCATCTTTATCAAAACAACAGGGAACCACCAGCCCATCCCAGGTAATTACATTGGAATGCCAAAGTTTCCAGCAATGGTTTTGTAAACTGCTTTTAATCTGCGTTTTCCCTTTTTTGTCTTTCTTATATCTTGAATATTTATTATTCTGTGGAATCAACTGGTTAGGGTCGTTTTCATAATCATAAATCTGTGCTGTTTTAAAACGAACCTGATCTACCCCTATTTTTTTACCTATTTCTTTAATTTCTTCAATTTGATGTTCGTTGGGTTTTACTACCAGGAACTGGAAAAAAACAAAGGGAGTCTTGCTTTTCAGTTCTTTTTTCCATTTAATGATATGAGCAGCTCCTTCCAGTACCTTATTCAGGTTACCACCCCTACGGTATTGTTCATACACATCCTGAGTAGTACCATCTATAGAAATAATCAGCCTGTCCAACCCGCTTTCAACTGTTAACCTTGCTTTTTCATCCGTTAAATAATGAGCATTAGTAGAGGTTGCGGTATAAATGCCTTTGGAATGAGCGTACTGAACCATATTTAAAAATTCTGGATTTAAATAAGGCTCACCCTGAAAATAAAAAATAAGGTAAAGCAAATCTTTATGAAGATCATCAATAGTGGCTGTAAAGAAATCTTTTTGCAGCATTCCGGTTGGCCTGGTAAACTGCCTTAATCCACTGGGGCATTCAGGGCACCTTAGGTTGCAGGAAGTAGTAGGTTCAAATGATATGGAAACCGGGTATCCCCATTGAACCGGTTGTTTTAAAAATTTACTCAGCTGATAACTGGAATATACTTTTATGCTATTCCAGATTTTACGGAAACTGAGTTTTGAGATCAGATTGAGACTGTCTGCCAGATTAAAATATGCCACATTGTAAAAATAAGAGCTAAAATGATAACATAAAATTGCTGCTGTTTCGAATTCTGGTATTTGAGGATAGAAAAAATATGGATTTGGTGTATTTACAATTTAAATACTCTTTGTATAATTACCACTTTATTTAATAATGTCATAACTTTAAGCGATAAATAGAAGAAATTTGCATAGAAATCCAGGAAAAGGTTAAAGTGCATACCAATCTTGTTAGAGGTTCAATAAAACCTGATATTATGGTAAAAATTGCTTGTAAAACAAATAATCATAATGATTCTTATTTTGGTTTAAATGAGATAGGCAGATATATTTACCAAGATATTAGGCATAATACGTACCTGTTATTTTTCGAATCAGCGAACAGTGATAAGAATAAAATTGTAGTTTTTTTAAATTATTTTTAAGAGAATCAACTAAAAGGGAGCAGTTTAGCTTCCTTTTGTGTTATTTATGACCTATAAAGCCTCTACATTTACTATTTTAGAACAAAATAGTAGTATAGAGAACAAATCATCTTTTATCTTTGCAAATTATGGTGAATGTTAGTCATACACACGATGTTTCAACAATGTGCCAATATTGTGAACAGAGATTTACTTCTGTGTTATGCAAAGCAAAGCATGAATATTTGGAGGAGATGAATGCCCAGAAAGTTTGTAATACTTATAAAAAAGGGCAAACATTGTTTAATGAAGGTTCCCATCCTTTTGGTGTTTACTGTATAAATACCGGTAAAGTTAAACTGGCTCATCTGGGTGATGATGGTAAAGAGCAGATTATCCGTTTATTAAAAGGCGGAGATGTAATTGGTTACAGGGCCCTGCTTAGTGGGGACAGATACAGTGCCAGTGCAGTTGCCCTGGAAGACACACAGGTTTGTTTTATTCCTAAAGAATTGTTTGCCAATATTTTAAAAAATGATGCATCCCTGGCGTTTGAGATGATGAAATTATTAAGTGATGAACTGCATCGCACAGAAATGAAATTAACCCATCTGGCACAGAAACCTGTACGTGAAAGATTGGCAGAAACACTTCTTTTTATCAAAGAAACCTATGGATTTGAAGAGGATGGCATCACACTGAATGTGCGTTTATCCAGGGAAGAAATTGCCAACCTGGTTGGAACTGCTACTGAATCCACCATCAGGCTTTTATCTGAATTTAAAAAAGATAATATGGTAGAACTGGATGGGAAAAAGATTAAAATCATCAATCAGAAAAAACTCGTCAGAACTGCCAATCTGCAGGATTAAAATATTTATATAATTTAATACTGATGTGAATTGTATGTTTTAATATGATAAAAATCATATTATTGCTTGAGTAACATCATATAAAAAATTTAAGTGGTCATCTATCTTGCAAGAAATAGGTGATTATGTACCTTAATAGACTGGATAATTATTCCCGGGAAGCGCTGACACCTGAAGGTTTGTGTAATTTGATTCAATTGGAGTATCAGCCTGAAATTCTGGCATCCTGTTCTGATATTGGAAAATATTTTTTATTGCATCCATACATTAAAGAATTACCATTATCAGTCTCAGAATTAACACAATTGTTGTTCAGTAAACTGGATGATGAATTAACGCATCTTTTTCTTAAAGAGACCGGAATTGTTTTTCCCTGTATCCGGAAAAACTTTCATGGCACTGTAAATTTGCAGGGTACCTGTCTGGACTCAAAGGTATTTGAAACTGTACACGGCACGCATCAGGTAATAATCGGGTTGACACAGAAAATAAGGCATTTGTTAAATAATTACGTGGTAAAACCTAATTGGAGCCGAGAATGGAAATTATGTATCAACGAAATGTTTATCCTTGAAAATAAAATATTACAATGGATTCATGTTGAACAAAATCTGTTATATCCTAAAGTTATTGTAAAGCACAGGAAGGGAGTGCATCATTATAGTGCCCAGCAGATTGTTCAGCAAAATAAATCCAATCAATTTAATAGCAGTCCAAATCTTAACTAACTTTTCTTTCTTACATGAATACACCTGAAACCTCTACAACAAAGCAGAAATGCTATCATTGCGGTGAAGACTGTAAAGACAAACCGATACATATACATGAGAAAGACTTTTGTTGTGAAGGCTGTAAAATGGTGTATGAAATTCTGAATGAAAGCGGTATGTGCGATTATTACAATATTAGTAATAATCCGGGTATTAATCAAAAGATCAGGGTTAGGGAAAATAAGTTTTCTTTTCTGGATGATGAAAAGATTCAGCAGGCTTTAATAACCTATAAAGACGAGAACCAGACCCATATAACTTTTTACCTGCCACAAATGCATTGCAGTAGTTGTTTATGGTTACTGGAAAACCTGCACAGGCTTAATCCGCATATAATAAGCAGTAAAGTAAATTTTACCCGTAAAGAAGCGGATATTGTATTTAACCAGAAAGATGTTTCTGTTAGGAAAGTGGCAGAATTATTAACCTCAGTGGGGTATGAACCTTATATCAGTTTAAGTGATGCAAGGAATGTAAAACCAAGGGTAAACAGGTCTAAGATATATAAAATGGGGGTAGCTGGTTTTTGTTTTGCCAATATAATGCTGCTTAGTTTTCCCGAATATCTTGGTATTGACTCGAAGGAACAGAGCCTCTTAAATGCATTCCGTTACCTGAATGTAATATTAAGTTTACCGGTATTCTTTTATTCTTCCTCTGAATTTTATATCAGCGCCTGGAAAAGCCTTAAACACAGGTTTCTGAATATTGATGCACCGATTGTACTGGCTATTTTTGTAACCTTTTGCAGAAGTTTATATGAGATATTTACAAATACAGGGAGTGGATATTTTGACAGTATGAGTGGAATAGTATTTTTTATGCTGGTTGGCAGGGTTTTACAGGATAAAACCTATGAAGAATTAAGTTTTGAACGTGATTATACTTCTTATTTCCCCATTGCGGTAACCCGTATAAAAGACAATATTCATCAAACGGTATCCTTACCAGATATAGAATTAAATAATACTTTACTAATTCATAACCAGGAATTAATACCAGCAGATGGGATACTTACCCGTGGGAAAGCAGTGATTGATTATAGTTTTGTAACAGGAGAAAGTATACCGGTGGAAAAAGAAATGGGCGAAATTATTTATGCCGGGGGCAAACAGATTGGTAGTAATATTGAAATGCTGGTTATAAAAGAAGTAGCACAAAGCTATTTAACCAAGTTGTGGAACAGGGATGAATTGAAAGCCATTAAACAGGATGAAGAGCGTTCTTTTGTGCACCTGCTTGCAAGATTTTTTACCTGGATTGTATTATTCCTTTCTTTCAGTTCGGCAATGTACTGGTATTTTCATGATCCTTCGAGAATGTGGAGTGCAGCAACTGCTGTATTAATTGTTGCCTGCCCCTGTGCACTTTTATTGAGTAATACATTTACCAATGGGAATATTTTAAGAATATTGGGCCGAAACCATTTATACCTGCGCAGTGCACAGACCATTGAGGATATTGCCAATATTGATTATATAGTTTTTGATAAAACAGGTACTTTAACTACCGGCCGTTATCAGGATATAAACTATGAAGGCAGTCACCTGAGCAGGGAAATGAAAAGTAAAATAGCCGCCCTGTCCAGCCAATCCACACATCCAATGAGCCGTGCGATAGCAGGATGGACCAATCAGGTACCGGATCATTTCAAAATAACTGCTTTTGAAGAAATACCTGGGAAAGGGATAGAAGGCATTGTAGACGGGGAGTTGATAACCCTCGGATCCAGATCCTTTGTTACCGGAAGTAAATCAGAGGATACTGAATCTGCCGTTTATCTTTCAGTTGATGGGGATGTTACAGGCAAGTTTATTTTCAGAAATAAATACAGGGATAAGATTCCTCAATTAATTAAAAAATTACGAAACAAGTATGATTTAGCAGTGCTGAGCGGAGATAATGCCGGTGAAAAAAGATACTTACAGGAATTGCTGGGATGTGATGCTAATATACTATTTCATCAGAAACCCGAAGATAAGCTTGCGGTGATCCAAAAATTGCAGCATGACGGTAGGAAAGTGATGATGATCGGGGATGGTTTGAATGATGCCGGTGCTTTAAAACAGGCTGATACCGGAATTGCTATTGCAGAAGATACCAATAATTTTACGCCTGCCAGTGATGGTATTCTGGAAGCAGCACAATTACCCCAGTTAATCCGTTTTATACGGCTTTGCAAAGCCAATAAAAGGATAGTGATGGGAGCATTTATAGTTTCGATATTATATAACATATTTGGCAATTATTTTGCTGTACAGGGACTTTTGTCCCCTATGCGGGCAGCGATATTGATGCCAATAAGCAGTTTAAGTATATTATTAATAACATTTGGGTTTAGTAATCTTTCCGCATGGAAGATGAAACTGAAATAAAGCTAACAATTGAAGATATTCAGGCATACAACCATTACCGGTGTTTGCACAGAGAATCTTTGTGCCAAAATATGACAAAAGTCATCTTTTATTTTAGCTTTTATAAGGATGTTAGCGCTTTCATAAAATGTTAAAATTGTATTATAAATAATTGTAGAATGAGTGTGATTATTGTTTTATTAATAGCAAGCGTAACAGTAGCATCACTGTTTCTGGCCGGATTCCTCTGGAGTGTGAAGTCAGGCCAGTACGATGACGAAGTGAGCCCTCCGTTGCGTATGCTGTTTGATGATAATAAGCCTGCTGTACATAAAGAAAATATACCAACCGAAAAAGTTTAAGCCTTAACTATTTTAAAACTAACGATTCTCATATACCTAACAATTCAATGTTATAAACAACCAACCTCAAACTGTAATGTATGCAAGTAGAAAAATTCTATTATGACAACAAGAGTGTAAGAATGTTTGGCTATGCCACCGTGTTATGGGGTGTAGTAGGCATGTTGGCAGGTTTATTAATAGCAGTGCAGATTTATTTGCCTGCTGCTAATTTTAATTTGCCCTTTACCACTTTTGGCCGCGTAAGGCCCGTTCACACCAATGCAGTAATATTTGCATTTGTGGGTAACGGTATTTTTATGGGCGTTTATTATTCGCTCCAACGTTTATGTAAAGCGAGAATGTTCAGTGACGTTCTCAGTAAAATCCATTTCTGGGGATGGCAGCTGATTATTGTACTCGCAGCTGTTACCTTACTATCCGGATATACTTCCGGTAAAGAATATGCAGAACTGGAATGGCCGATTGATATCCTGATCACTTTAATCTGGGTGGTTTTCGGTATCAATATGTTTGGTACCATTATTACCAGGAGAGAAAGTCATTTGTATGTAGCTATCTGGTTTTTCATTGCTACCTGGGTTACTGTAGCCATGTTGCATATTGTAAACTCTTTTGAAGTTCCTTTTTCCTGGATGAAGAGTTACAGCTTTTATGCCGGGGTACAGGATGCATTGGTACAATGGTGGTATGGGCATAATGCGGTTGCATTTTTCCTGACTACTCCTTATCTGGGTTTGATGTATTACTTTATTCCTAAAGCATCTAACAGGCCGGTATATAGTTACCGCTTGTCTATTGTGCATTTCTGGGCTTTGATTTTTATTTATATATGGGCAGGACCACACCATTTATTATATACTGCATTGCCTGATTGGGCACAAAGTTTGGGTACTGTATTCAGCATTATGCTGATTGCTCCAAGCTGGGGTGGTATGCTGAATGGTTTGTTTACGTTGCGTGGTGCGTGGGATAAAGTAAGGGAAGAACCTGTATTAAAATTCATGGTTGTTGCAGTAACCTGTTATGGTATGGCAACTTTTGAAGGGCCGCTGTTAAGTTTAAAAACTGTAAATGCTATTTCGCACTTTACGGACTGGACAATAGGACACGTTCATATTGGTGCATTGGGCTGGAATGGATTCCTCACTTTTGGTATGTTGTATTATCTAACCCCAAAATTGTTTAATACACCTTTATATTCCAAAAAATTAGCTACCAATCACTTCTGGATTGGCACTATTGGTATTGTTTTATATGCGATCCCATTATATTGGGCTGGATTTACCCAGGCTGAAATGTGGAAACAATTTACAGAAGAAGGTCAGTTGAAATATACTTTCCTGGAAACAGTTACCCATATTATACCCATGTATATTACCCGTAGTATTGGGGGTTTATTATACTTAACCGGAGTATTTATTATGGTATATAATTTAGGTAAAACCATTGCAGCAGGTTCCTTTATAGGTGATGAAGAAGCAGAAGCACCAGCCTTACCTAAAGTTCCTGAAACACATGGTAAACAATATTGGCACAGATGGATTGAAGCAAGGCCAATTCAAATGCTGATTGTAAGTTTGGTGGCTGTAGCTATTGGTGGTATTATTGAAATGGTTCCTACTTTTTTAATCAAGAGTAATATACCTACCATTTCTTCTGTAAAGCCTTATACTCCATTAGAATTGCAGGGTAGAGACGTTTATATCCGGGAAGGCTGTTATTTATGCCATTCTCAGATGATCCGTCCTTTCCGTGATGAAGTAGCACGTTATGGCGAATACAGTAAAGCAGGTGAGTTTGTATATGACCATCCATTCCAGTGGGGAAGTAAAAGAACTGGTCCGGATTTAGCCCGTATCGGTGGTAAATACCCTAATGCATGGCATTATAACCATATGTGGGATCCGCGTTCTATAAGTCCGGGTTCTATTATGCCTCAATATACCTGGTTATTTGATAATAAAATTGATACAGCACTTACCGGAGCCAAGATCAGGGCGATGATTACTTTAGGAGTTCCTTATCCTAAGGATTATGATAAAATTGCCAATGATGACCTGGTTACTCAGGCTAAGAGTATTCAGGAGAATTTGAAAAAAGATAAGATAGAAACACCAGGCAACGTTGAAATAGTAGCATTAATAGCATATCTGCAAAGAGTAGGTACTGATATTAAGGCAGCTCCAAAACAAGTTGCTTCTTTAAAGTAATGTGCTTTTAAAAGACAAGTTTATGAAATTTATAAACTATTTAGAAAAAATTACAGGTGTTGACATTTATGCTTTAACATCTTTCGGCATCTTTTTCACTTTTTTTATAGTGATGGTTTTGTGGGCGTGGAAAGCTGATAAAAAGATGATTAATGAAATAAGTCAAATTCCCTTAGAAAACTAAGACAAACTCATAAAATTATTTATAATGAAAAATCTTATAAACAAAAACAATTGGTTGAAATGGAAGGTGATGATCATGACTGTTTTGTTTGTTCCTGCAAGTGTATTTGCTGCAGGACCTCCTAAACCGTCTGAACTTTCCAACCCACTGGCTATTGTACTGTTAACTATTATTATCGGATTATTGTTAGTAATTGCAGTGTTGGCCAATGTAGTAATTGGTGCAGCAAAAGTAAATCTGCAACGTTATGTGGAAGAAAAAGGCAGAAATGCTGCTAAAGTTGCAACTATCATTGCATTGTGCTTTTTAAGTACTATGGCTTTTGCTGCTGATGCACCTGCTGCAGTTGCTGCTGCTGATGATTCCACAATTGCAGGATTATCTTCTACTTCTTTTTACACTTTATTATCTGTAATATTTCTGGAAATAATTATCCTGCTGGTTTTATTATATAACCTGAAGGCATTATTAACTAAGGAAACCATTGCACTGGCAGGCACTGATCAGGCCCCTGCTACATCCAGTTCATTTATCCAGTGGTGGGAAAAGTTCAACAGTTTTAAACCAATTAAAGAAGAAGCAAATATAGATCTGGGTCATAATTATGATGGTATCCGTGAACTGGATAATAAATTACCGGGCTGGTGGTTATATGGGTTTTATGCCTGTATACTTTTTGCTGGTATTTATTTATACAGGTATCATGTGGCACATAGTGCACCTTTGAGTAAGGAAGAACTGCAGATTTCAATGGATAAAGCTGAAATTGAAAAACAGGAATACCTGAAAAAGGCTGGTAACAGTATTGATGAAAATACTGTTAAATTATTAACTGATCCTGCAGATCTGGCAGAAGGCAAAAAAGTATTTACTACTATTTGTGCCGCCTGTCACCGTCCTGATGGTGGTGGGTTAATTGGGCCAAACCTGACAGATGATTATTGGTTACATGGTGGTAGTATTAATGAAATATTTAAAACCATTAAATATGGCTGGCCCGATAAAGGAATGCAAAGCTGGAAAGACAATTATTCTCCTAAACAGATAGCACAGATTGCCAGTTATATAAAAAGCATACATGGTACTAATCCGCCAAATCCTAAAGCACCACAGGGTGTTTTAGTAACCGGAGGCGATACCAAGGTTGCTACTGCAGATTCAACAAAAGCAAAAGTAGATACTGCGGCTAAAAAGTAATGGGGGTAAATTAAATATCTTGATTTTATATTGGTCAGAAAAATTGAAAGTGATTACTGCTTTTAATTTTTCTGACTGTTTTTATGGAATAGCTGAATTTCTGGTTGGATTGTATTTGCTGTAATAAATATGCAGGCTGAGAAATATCATTCACTAATGTAACAAACATCACAGAATTTAGCCAAACAGTAAATAGGTTTGCATGTTAATTCAATCTTCCATTCAAAAAATAGTTATATGTCCGAAGAAATAGAACATCTTAATGAACCACTGACAGAAGCATTCCGGGATAGAATAGGAACTGTTGATGAAAAGGGGAACCGTAAATGGGTATATGCCTATAAGCCTAAAGGTAAATTTTATAGTATCAGAACATTTTTGAGTATATTTTACTTTGTAATATTCTTTGGTTTGCCATTTATTGAAATAGGAGGAAGGCCCCTTTTTCTGTTTAATGTACCGGAAGCCCGTTTTATTCTTTTTGGTAAAGTTTTCTGGCCGCAGGACTTTTTCATTTTTGGATTAACCATGGTTACATTTATTTTCTTTATTATTTTGTTTACTGCTGCATTTGGTAGATTGTTTTGTGGATGGGCTTGTCCTCAAACCAATTTTATGGAGATGATGTTCCGTAAGATTGAATTCTGGATACTTGGAGATGCTGCAGCACAAAAACAGTTAGCTAAAGCACCCTGGGACGGGAATAAAATTTTTAAATATTCAATTAAGCATATTGTTTTTTATGCTTTATCATTTGTGATTGCTAACTTCTTTCTTGCTTATATTATCGGCATGAAAGACCTTGAGAAGATCATTACAGAGCCTTTTACTAAACATATTGGAGGTTTATCTGCCATTATGGTATTTAGTGCAGTATTCTATGCTGTGTATGCTTTTTTCAGGGAACAGGCATGTATTGTGGTTTGTCCATATGGTAGATTGCAAAGTGTATTACTGGACAGGAATTCAATGATTGTTGCCTATGATTATAAAAGAGGGGAACCCAGGGGGCATCTTAAAAAGAATCAGGAAGATAGCGTTCAAGCCGGAGATTGTATTGATTGTAATCAGTGTGTAAGGGTATGCCCAACGGGAATTGATATCCGCAATGGGGTACAAATGGAATGTGTAGGTTGCACAGCCTGTATTGATGCCTGTGATAACATTATGGATAAAA
>Ga0208872_1000306_pt1 | contig 40419 bp, 51 predicted proteins | sample CryBogCBH12Aug08_FD_185508 | JGI IMG/M metagenome (GOLD analysis project Ga0208872, IMG submission 185508) | Freshwater microbial communities from Crystal Bog, Wisconsin, USA - CBH12Aug08 (SPAdes) | ecosystem: Environmental > Aquatic > Freshwater > Lake | place: Crystal Bog, Wisconsin, USA...
AATCGGAGTGATACGATTTGAACGTACGACTTTCCACTCCCAAGGCGGACGCGCTGCCTGGCTGCGCTACACTCCGCTAAAAAAAAAAATTAAACACATTACACAAGCCAAACGGCTAAGCTAAAAACACCCCGCTTTGTCACTACATGACGGAAAGAAAAAGACACTGGATACGTTAACGACCGAATAGAAAGCGGGATGTGATACCGAGATAACGGGCGTAAAAAAATCGAACGAGTTCGCGCGATTTTACCAAAACACCCGCGCACTCGAATAACAAAATTTAACACACCCAAGCGCACCGATAAAAAATAACGTAAAAAGCCGGCAAACAACTTAAAAAACCGATAATGAAAACGCGTCCGGCGAAACTCCAACCCCAAACTTGTCACAATTAAAAATGTATTTCGCCAAGCAAAAGCACAATGCAAAACCGAAGAAAAAAATTGGTACGAAAATCGTTTCGGGTAAAAAAACCGACCAAGTTTTTTATGAACAGAAGCGGTTTGATAAACTGTGCGCAAAAGGCGCGGATTCGAATTTAATAATAACTGCGCGTTCGACGGCACAAGTTTTAAAAAAAAATTACGAGAAACAGCAGTGTCGGCAAACCGAGAAAAAAAATTTAAATACTTAAACCGACGCAACGTCGGCTTAACAGCCTTTGCTCGTGACCTGTGCAAAAACTTAGCGTATAATCAACGCGGCATTGGATAATGTAGCTTCCTGAAACGGCGATGCAACCTACGGGGTGAAAACCTTCAGTTACTATTTTTCCAACGTGGGGTCGGACGTACCCTTGAAAAAAAAACAACCGGATTATAGACACATCTGCGCCGAAATTCGACTTTTGAGCGTAACACACGTAAAACTTTATGGCGAACAAAACCACGCCGCCTACGAAGCAGCGTCGACAACCGCTTTAATCGCGCATAGACAACAGAGGCAAACGCGGGAACACCATTTTTAGCTATAACCAAGCCAGCGGCAGCGTTTTTAAAAAGAGGACGAAGGCCGACTGAAACTCGTCGCAATGACAGCGACTTAACACGTCCGTCCGCAAATGCTTTGCGCAAAGACCGACCTCGATAAATACGTGAACAGCGCCCGCCACGGCTCAGTTTTCGTAGCAAAAACTGCCTCCGAAAAAGGGCCTGTTTAGCCAACTGACCGCGACGAAACGGATACGACATTCGTGTCCGAAAAAAGCGAAAAACCTTGGTTGGAGTCAAAAATCGACGCTTTTTTCGGCGGCGTCCACCGCGAAAATCAACACCTTTATTCCATTTGTTGCGAGCACTTGTTAATTTACGTAAACCGGAGCGGAACGGCCGCTGACCAGACGCAGCGGAGCTGGTAAAGCGGCGCTGGTTCAAACTAAACGGTTGCGCAACCTCGGTGATGCTAGCAACGACAGGTAATCGACTACTACGGGCACGACTAGTGTTCGCTGAAAAATATAGTGTAGTAGACGTATCAGCGCTGTGCAGTTTTTTTTTCGGCAACCTCAACCGCGACCCGTAGACACAACGCAGCGTATAAAGACGTTTCTTAAATCGCAAAAACCGCCGAAATAACTTTCCTAGCTTTTGTCGCGATGTTCGGCGTTTTCAAAAAAAAGCATTTCGTCAAAAACGATTGACACTCAGCTTCCGCCGCAAACGTGAAGATTGTACATTATTGGTTTTTTTGGAGAAAAAAAACATAAAACAAGTCAGTAGACGTTCAACCCGAACGTGATTAGTTAACTTTGAACCGTTGATTCAATTAGATACAAAACCTAAACGCACAGCTGTTGGATTAATACGGCGCATTTTTAATATATATTCACACAGAAGAGAGGCTCCCGGCCACAGTCGGAACAGAGCCCCCGCCACAAAACAATGCACGCCTACTATGCTTATATTAAACCCCCTTTTTTCTAAAACTTTCGGGGTATACTTTTAAAAGCAAAAATTAAAAATAAAACTTTCAGGTTTTAAAAATTTGCCCCATACCCGAGCAACACCAAATTTATTTATTTGTTTGAACTTTAAGGGTTTTTTTACCAAGCAAATAAGTTAAAAATCCAATTTTCAACTTTTTTTTTTTTTTTTTTCTTAACATGTTACAACCACAAAAAATAAGTTTGAAAAGCGTTTACAAAAAAACGTATACTAGTTTTAAATTTTTTTTTTTAGCTAACTAGACGCAAAATACCCTACAACAAACCACCCTTAATACCAAAACCATCACACAAGTAACAATGCGCAACAAAAACTCGCTAACAGTAGGAGTTGGGTAGAAAATTTTAACAGAACCAACCCCGTAAAAAGTTAAAGTTGCGTGGTGCAGAGGTGTTTTTGTTTGAGAATGGGTTTGGTTTTTGAGTAGCGAAGGGGCACGCTCTCGTTTTTATACTACAGTAGGGCGGCTGAGCTTATAGTTTGCGTTAGCTCAAGGGTGTACCTTCGCGTCTTCATATATACAAAACTCCTTCTTTATTTATTGTATAAACAAACATTACTTTTTTTATTCAAACGGAAATCCCTTGTGCGCGGAAGTCGGGCTTTCTTTCGTTAAAATATTATTTTTGTTACTTTTGTTTTAAATTCTTCTTTTTACGCACCGGGGGTTTAGAATGTGTGTGCCATAGCACCTTGTTTGGTTGAGGTTGCTCGAAAATTGCCGTTTTCCAAAAAAAATAGCCCGGTGGTGTTAAAAAAATTCGTTGGGGAAAAGTGTCCGAGTGGTCTAAGGAGCTAGACTGTAAATTTAGTGATTTTTAAATCGCGTAGGTTCGAATCCTACCTTTTCCAGTGTTTTTTTAAATAAAAATTTGTGCGTTTTGGTTTTATTTAAGTGTGTGTTTGCGTCTATTTTTGTGCCTTTGGGTCGGCAAAGTAGTTTAGTGGTAGAACGTAGGATTCATAATCCTCAGGTCGGTGGTTCAAATCCACCCTTTGTCATTTATTCCGTGTTTTGTGCGGTTTTGGCCCCCCAAAAAAACGTTTGGAAAAGTTACTGGGATGTCGCCAAGAGGTAAGGCGCTGGCTTTTGATTTCAGCATACGCGGGTTCGAATCCCGTCATCCCATTTTACCTGTTTATACTACATCGTTACTATTTTTTAATATGTGGTGGGTTTTTTGAAGTACGTGTTTTGACGAATTTTTAATTTTTATTTAGGCTGGTAAAGGTCGTGGAAAATTTTTAATTTTATTTATGCGTTACATTCATTTATGTTTTTGTTAGTATTAAGTACTTTGTCGTTATATGATTTTTTATTTTTGGTGGTCAGCGTTACTGGTGTTGGTTTGTTGTTTGGTTGTTTTTGGTCGAGCGGTGGTCATACCGCCGCCGGTGATTTTTTTAGAAGGCACCATGGTGGGGCTTTGTCGTCATTTGTGGCGGTTGCTGCGAGTACGCCGCAGATCGACTGCCCGTGCCTTGTAAAGCCTACGGTCGTACCTAAAGCTTTTGTTGATGTAAATATTAAAACAATAGAGTCTATTTTAAATATCAGAGTTCCGGATTATCCAGCAGGTTATTGAAAAACGAATTTTTACGGTTATGAAAATTTGGTTAATATTTGGTGTAAGAAGTTTGATAAAGAGCCAGTTATTGATTATTTTATTAAACAAATTCTTATTAAAAATGTCCAAAATGACCTTCCGTGATTTGATCGTTGCTGTTTGAGCGGCTCGGCCCCGTCGTCACGGGTTCCGTCGCTTGACGTGGATTTTTTACTTTCGCTCTGACTACAGTGTTCAGAGCATTTAAAGCTTTTTTACATTTTGGTTGTTGCTTTGTTTTTTTTTGCCCTTGTTCTTTTTATGCAGTTTTTTGTGTTACAGGATGCCTTGCTTCTCTTTACATCCGTTGATCTGGTTTTTTCTATTTTTGGTGTTTTGTTTGCTTTAACGGGTTTCTACTATCAGGACCTGTTCGGTGTTGTATTTTTTTTTACATTGATTACATTGGCTGCTTGTGATACCGCGATTTCGCTCGGTTTTTTAGTTGCGTTTAGCCGTCGTTTTAAAAAAAATTCAGTTACCTTAGCGGCGCTGCGTTACTCGGCGCTATAGAGAGGGGTATTTTAATAATATAAATAGCCTTTGTCTAAAAAAATGTTAAGCTCTTTTTTTGTTGAGTTAATTTATGAAAATTTATTTATTGTTTTACCGATGACTTTATATCTCTGCTCCGGCGGTTTTTATGCTCTAGCTAGCACGCCGAGTGTTTTAGGTGGTGTAAATGCGAGTTCCCAGTATATATCAATGGCTTACAGATTTCGTGTAGTGTTTTCTCGGCTGGCCTCCGAGGAATTTATTTTTTTTTTTTTTCTGTTTGTGGCGTTTTTTTCTTTTTTTTCGGAATTAATCGATCTTTTGGACGTTTTTAATTCCAACAATAGTTTGTCTATTTTTTTAAATTCGAATCCGTGGACAACGTTTTTTCCGGAGCTGCATGCGCTGCCTTTGCGCATCTCCGGGCGGGCAGACGCGTGGTTTGGTTCGGATGCTTTGGTTGATGTTTTAACGTTTTTATTAACTTTTTTAAGTTTAGTTACCGTTATTTCAAGTGATGACGGCACCTCCGATGACCGTAGCGATTCTAACCATTCTATTTTTTTATTTTTTTTGTTTCAAATTTTGCTAGATTGCAGTCTTTCCGCGTTGGATTTACTGGTTTTTTTTGTAGCTTTTGAGATGTTAACGATTCCTATGTTTTTATTTTTTGCGATTTGCGGCTCTCGTGATCGTCGTATGCGAGCTTTTAATTATTTTTTTTGATATACGATTTTTGGTTCTGTTCCATTTTTAGTCGGTGTTTTATATTTGCAGGCGATTAGCGGTTCGACAAGTTACGCTGTTTTGTCTGTTTATCCGTTTTTGCCACAGGAGCAGGTTTTTATCTGGGCTTTGTTAGCTCCTGCTATTTTTTTTAAGCTTCCGATGTGCCCTTTTCACTTATGATTGCCGGAAGCTCACGTCGAGGCCCCAACAAATGTTTCTATTTTTTTGGCAGGCATTCTGTTAAAACTTGGCGGTTACGCATACATTCGATTTTTATTAGGTTTTGTTCCACTTGGTAATTTATTTTTTTTAGATTTTGTAAACTTTTTGGCGCTAATAAGTTGCGTTTGACCAGCCTTTTCGGCGCTTTGGCAGGCAGATTTAAAACGAATAATTGCGTACATGTCAGTTGCTCACATGGCTGTTGCAATTTTAAGTTTGAATACTTACACGGTGGTTGGGCTTTATAGTGGTGTATATAACTTCTTGAGTCATGGTATTATTTCCAGCGCTCTTTTTCTTCTTGTCGGCATTTTGTATGAAAACTATAAAACTCGCCATATTTGATATTATTCAGGTTTGGCTGCGACAATGCCGCTATTTAGTCTATATTTTTTATTTTTTGTGTTTTGTAATATAGGGTTTCCGGGCAGCTCGGCGTTTGTGGCTGAATTAACCGCCTTTATCAGTTTGGCCAACGTTTCTATTTTTTCTTTACTTGTTGTTTTGTTTGGAGCCTTTTTGTTGGTGGTGGCTAATCTTTGACTAATTAGAATTTTATTCGGTGCTCCAAACGTTGTTTATATCAAAAGTTATCGCGATATTGATTTTTGATCGGGCGATCACTTGGCTTTAGTTGTTTTAATGGCGGTTTTAGTCGTAACTGGCCTTTTTCCGGAGTTAATCTTTGTTACGTTAGATGACTTTAATGAATATTATTTTTATAAGCTTTCCGACCTTTCCCTGTATTGCTAAGTTTGTGCAAAAAGAGGTTATTCCAAATTTTATAATATCTGGTTGTATTGATTTTGTTAACGGAGGGGGCGGGGCTTTTAGAAGGGGCCCCACCCCGTCGCCTTACCTATGAAAAATTTTTTGTCAGGTGATGTATCTTTTCAAAAACGGGTTTTATGTGATTTTCAGCAAAGTTTAAACTATAAAAATTTTTCTTCCGCTACTTCGTTTCCGTTCATCGCTGCCACTCGTGCGGGGATTTCGCCGCAGTTTGAGGTTGGGTTGTGACGTCGTATGCGTCAATCTGTTGTCCTGTCTGTTGTCCATAACCATTTAGGCGATTACCCGACCCCCAAGACCATAACTTATTTTTGAGGTTTCGGATCGCTGGCTGGTATTTTTTTGGGTTTACAGATCGTAACTGGTTTAATTTTAACTTTCCATTATGCCCCGAATACGCTGTTGGCTTTTGACGTGTTGGAGCACATTATGCGGGATGTGAATTACGGTTGGTTATTTCGGTTTGCGCACTGTAACGGTGCTTCTTTTTTTTTTATCGCTGTCTATACCCACTTAGCCAGGGCTTTTTATTACAACTCGTTCGCGTTTCCTCGGCAACATTTGTGGTACTCTGGGGTTACTATTTTTTTACTTATGATGGCGGCGGCTTTTATGGGTTACGTGTTACCTTGAGGACAAATGAGTTTTTGGGGTGCTACTGTTATTACGAACTTGTTTAGCGCAATTCCATTGATCGGTGACAGCGTTGCGGAGTGATTGTGGGGCGGTTTTTCTGTTGATAACGCGACTTTGAATCGTTTTTACGGTCTGCATTTTGTTGTTCCATTTGCTATTCTTGGTCTGGTCTTTGTTCATTTAATTTTTTTGCACGACAGCGGATCCTTAGATCCAGTTGTTGGGCTACGCAACACTCAAGATAAATTGCCATTTTATCCGTATTTTGTTGTCAAGGATGCAGTCGGGTTGCTTATTTTTTTAGTTTTATTTTTTTTTTGCGTTTTTTTTACTCCCGACCTGTTGGGCCACCCGGATAACTATATTGAAGGTAACGCGCTAGTTACTCCGGCCCATATTGTTCCAGAGTGATATTTTTTACCATTTTACGCTATGTTGAGGTCGGTTCCAGATAAGTTGGGGGGTGTGATTTGTATGGCAGCCGCGATTGTGGCTTGGTACGCTATCCCGGTTCCGGCTCGTTTTTACATCACCACTAGCTATAACTTTTATTGGTTGTGTTTTGTTGGGACATTTTTTGTAACGTTTGTTTTTTTAGGTTGACTAGGTTCGCAGAGCGTTAAACCGGTTTACGTTTTTTTAGGTCAATTTTTTACGTTGTATTATTTTTTTTGACTTTTTGCAGCGGTGTTTTTTTTTCCATACTTTGCGAAATTTTTGGTTTCGATCCCGAAACCAAAAAAATTAACCTTTTCGTTTTTGGCGCCAGTTGTTTTGCTTAGCGGGGCCGAACTAGATCATTTTTTTTCTTGGGACGTTAATCCTAATTTTTTTATTCTCATTGTTTTAAGTTTAAATTTTTTGCTAGTATTATTTTTTTTTTTTTTGTTCGGTAAGGTTGTGAATTTGAAATTGTCTTTTTGACGTTTTTTTCAAATAGAGTGTGCGGCTGGGTTTTGGGCTGTTCTGGCATCCGTTTTTAGTCAAATAAAATTTTGATTTTATCCATTTTTACACGTCAGTCTTTTTTTAGTTTGGTTTTTAGCCCTCGGTGTAAATAATTTAGTTTATTTTTTTTTTTTAATTGAATTCGCGGGCGCAATTCCTTTAATTTTAATGGGGTTAGCCCACCGTGTCACTTCGTTAACGACGATTGTTTTTTCGTTACGTTATAGCTTATTGAATTTGTTTTGCTCAGCTCTTTTTTTATTTGGTATGTTTATTCAATATGTTTTATTCGGAACGACGGAATTTCTTCAAATTGAGAATCTTTTGAGTTATTATTCCGTTTATCACTCTTCGGAAACGTTTTTTTTTTGGTTAAGTTCAGTAAGTTTGCTTTTAATGTTATCTCCAATTTTATTAAAATTGGGGTTTTTTCCGTTTAATGCCTTAATTACTGATGTTTATCCGGGCGTCTCATTTCCTTTTTTTACAGGCTATGCGACGTTTTATAATTTCGGCGTTTTACTAATTTTTTTTTATCTGTTGTTCGGCCCTTATTCAGTTTTGTTTTCTTTTCTTCTTCCGTATTTATTTGTTGTTTTGCTGGGGACGTTGGCTGTTAGCATTATTGGGTTTGTTGTTGTTGATTACTCATTTCAATCGTCATTAGGTCTTTTGTCCGCAGGTACTAGTAGCTTAGTTATTTTAGTATTTTTATCGGTTATTACATTTTTTGATACCGATTTTGTGGAAACAACGGCCAGCCTACTTGGAGGGTTATTTTTTTATTTTTTAACGTTATATTTTTTTTTAAATTTTGTTAACTCCGCAGCTAGTAATTATTCTTTTTCAACTTTTAAAGTTATTGGTGATTTTAAAAATTTAAAGTTTAATTCGGTAACTATTAGTTTTTTTTTATTTCTACTGAGCGGTTTACCACCAACTGTTATTTTTTTTTTTAAATTAGCGGTTTTTGCCAATACACTTCAGTTTGCGATTTTACTAATTGCAGTTTTGGGCCAGGTTACCTTTTTATTTTTATACGCCAAGTGGGCGTCTGCGGTGTTAACGGACGTTAAATTGATTGCGCAATCAACGTCATCTAGTTTAGCTGAAGCGGTTCCGCTGGCATGATTTTTACCAATCAGTATTTTTATTTTTCTTTTCTCGACGTCCGATGCCTACGTTGTGATTGGGCATTGACTTTTTAATGTAGTTTTTTATAACAACTTGTTTTAGTGTAAATATGCTAATTAATTCTTGTTTACTTGTGTTATTATTTTTGTTAGTTTTAGTGTTAAGCGTGTATTCATTGTCACCTTTTATTTTTATAATTTTTGCAACTGCTGCGTCATTTTGCCTGGGTCTTTTGCTTGTGGCCAACGGGCTGACGTTTGCAGGTGCAATTTTGATTATTGTTAATTCGGGTGCTATTGCGATGGTTTTTTTGTTTGTTTGCGTTCTAAGTGCCCGGAAAACAGTAGTTAGTCGTTATACGTCAAGTTTAACGCTAAGTTTTTATTTTCTTTTTAGCGTGTTGGGGGTTGCTGGCGTTTTTGGGCTTTTTTACTACTTATTATCGGAATCAAATTTTTTTAATATGACATATCCTTTTGTGCACAAGGCGACTGGGGTGTTATTGGAAAATGTTGTTTCAAATGATTTATCGGTTGCCAGCCACCTCCTTTTTCTTGAAAAAAACATTTTTTTTTCTAACTACCTGTTTTTACTTGGCGTTTTTTTGCTTCTTAGCATGTGCGTTGCAATTCTTGTTACGAAACGTACGACGCAGATGTTGGCTGCAAATTAAGTAAAAGAACTTTACTCAAGAACCTATCGGTGGTTACTTTGTTTTAAACAAAACAAAATTTTTTATAAAAATTATCTTGTCTATGACAATTCAGTGATTTCGTTTGACTAGTTATCCGTGAATACGCGATAAAAACGGCAGTACTCCAATGGATTTGAACTTGGTAAAAAATCCTAGTTCTTCAGCTTTTCCGTGGATGTATGATGAAGATGGACCAAAATTACGTTTAATTAATTGAATTAACCGTTGAATGTTTTCAACGAACCATAAAGATATTGGTGTTTTGTACTTAGTTTTTGGGTTTTTATGCGGTATTGCTGGGACGGCGCTGTCTGTTATTATTCGGCTACAATTAGCTCAACCCGGAGATTTGTTTTTATCCGGTAACTATCAGTTTTATAATGTCGCTATTACCGCTCATGCGTTTATTATGATTTTTTTTATGGTAATGCCTGTTTTGATTGGCGGTTTTGCTAACTGATTTATCCCTATTTTTGTTGGGGCTTCTGATATGGCCTTTCCTCGTTTGAATAATTTTAGTTTTTGATTGATGCCCGTTTCTTTTGTTTTATTGCTAAGCTCAGCTTTATTGGGCGCTGGTGCCGGTACTGGTTGGACGGTTTATCCGCCGTTATCTAATATGACGTACCAAGCCGGCCCCTCAATTGATTTAGCGATTTTTAGTCTGCACATCGCCGGTGCGTCGTCAATTATAGGATCAATTAATTATGTCACAACTGTCCTAAATATGCGTGCTAACGGCCTTTCGTTACACCGAATACCGTTGTTTTGCTGAGGTGTTATGGTTACGTCGTTTCTACTAATTTTTTCATTGCCGGTTTTTGCTGGCGGTATTACGATGCTGTTAACTGATCGTCATTTTAATACTTCTTTTTTTTTGCCAGTAGGCGGAGGTGATCCAATTTTGTATCAGCATTTGTTTTGGTTTTTTGGTCATCCGGAAGTTTATGTTTTAATTTTACCCGCCTTTTGTATCATTAGTCAAATTATCGGTAGTTTAGGCCATAAACAAGTTTTTGGTTATATCGGCATGGTTTACGCAATTTTATGTATCGGTGTTTTGGGTTTTATTGTTTGGGCTCACCACATGTACACTGTTGGTTTAGATATAGACACTCGAGCTTATTTCACTGCGGCCACTATGATTATTGCCGTACCGACCGGAATAAAAGTTTTTAGCTGAATGGCCACGTTATGGGGTGGTATTTTTTCGTTCGATACTCCCGTTTTATTTATGATGGGTTTTATTTTTTTATTTACGTGTGGTGGTTTAACTGGTGTGCTTTTGTCTAACGCCGGTCTTGACCAAGCTTTTCATGATACGTATTACGTCGTTGCTCATTTTCATTACGTTTTGTCGATGGGTGCTGTTTTTGGGGTTTTTGCCGGTTTTTACTACTGGTTTCCAAAAATAACTGGTATGCGTTTTAATGAGTTGTACGGTCGCTTGCATTTTTGAGTCTTTTTTATCGGCGTAAATCTGACCTTTTTTCCTATGCATTTTTTGGGGCTACAGGGCATGCCGCGTCGTATTCCAGATTATCCAGACGCTTTTACGTTTTGAAATTACGTCGCGTCCGTTGGTTCATTAGTTTCTGTAGTATCAATTTTAATTTTTATTTTAAATTTAGTTTGAAGTCTCGAGGGTGGTGAAACCTTGTCACGTCGTTTCGAAAACTCAAATCATTTAGATGCGTGATTTTCTTCCCTTCCTGAGTATAGTCCTAATACGAAAGGTAACGTATCTTGTGAGTACGGTGCTCATCAAGTTTCAAATTATCCAAATGGTCATTATATGACTTTGGTGGAGTTGAATGATGAGTGAAAGGATCGATTTATGAATTTGAATAAAAAAACTTCCGAAGTAAATGCTGTTTATTTACGTAATACGTTGCAAAGTGTTCCAAGTTTTCCTTGGTCATTTTCAGCTTTTTGCTTTCACAGGTTAGATTAGTTAGGGCGATTTTTTAAATTGTTAATTTTTATAAAATTATAATGCGATCAAATTTTCAGTCAACGTATCTTGCGAAACAGAAATCTCAGTCTAAAAAATTTGAGTGTTTTTGGCTCAAAAATTATTTAAACAGCGACAACCGCGTGTCCAGTAGAAGTCAACAATTTATTGTAAATTTTTTATTGCGTACCAGTAACGAACCTGTTGCTCGTTTTTCCGGTCGCTTACCGTGTTTTTTGAACGGATCTCGTAGGTCAACTACTAAATATTTTTTTTGATTAAGCCGCCACGCCCTTAATCGCCGTTTTCAGCTCGGGGCTGTTACAGGTTACCGAAAATGTTAAAGGGGTACGTTTTTGTTTATTAAAAAATGCTGGGAATTGAGACGAAGTGTTTGTCAGCTGATAGAACTGGTATTTTAGTTGGAAAGTGTATTCATGTATACAAAGGTTTTTATAAAAAAGCGAATGCAGTTGTGGGGGATCGAATTTTAATTTCGGTTCGAAAAACTGTCGCCGCCAAATCCGTAAAAAAAAAAATTAGTCAAGCTGTTGTTATTCGTGCTAAATGCTGAGACGGCCGTTTAAGCGGTTCTTTTGTTCGGTTTGCTGAGAATAGTTTTGTCACGTTCGAGGAGGGCTTGGCGTATAAAGGTCCGTTTGTGCGTGGTCCCGTTTCCGCGAAATTGCTTTATAATTATTTTAAAGATGTAAATTTTTTAGCCGTTGCGGTTGTTTAAACCTGCTCGGTTTGTTTTGATATTTTTTGTTTTGTGACCCTATGAAATTATTTTTTCTTTTAGACGTCGCCAATAATAATTATTTTTTTCAGGATGAGGCTTCTGTAGCCATGTTGCTTATTGTAAAATTACATCATGATATTATGTTCTATCTAGTGCTTATTTTTGGATTTACCCTTACAGTTATAGGTCGAATTTTGCAAAATTTTTCTGTTTCGAATTTTTGGCTGAGCAGTCCCTCTACTCTGGTTTTACCGCGCAATTTTGCTGCAGTGACAGTGTTGGAGGTTGTTTGAACTTTTATTCCTATGATTATCTTATTTGCAATCGCTTACCCATCGATTGCTACAATTTATAAAATTGATACCTTACTAGAGCCATCCGTTACCATAAAAGTTATTGGTCATCAGTGATACTGGAGTTATGAAACTAACGATGTGGTGATTTTTAACGACAGCACGGGTGACTCTTTAAAACAATTTGTATTCGATGCCTATATGATTCCGGTTGATGATTTAAATGTTGGACAATTTCGGTTACTTGATACAACTGAAACACTGTATATTCCGGTTGATCTGGATGTTCGATTTTTAGTGACTGCAACGGATGTTTTGCATAGCTGAGCAATCCCGTCTTTGGGGTTAAAAATTGATGCGATTCCGGGTCGTTTGAACCAGGCGGTTACAAATGTTTTTCGGACGGGTATTTTTTACGGGCAATGTTCAGAAATTTGTGGTGTAAATCACGGTTTTATGCCAATAAAATTAGCTGCTGTGGATTTTGAAACTTATAAATTAAAAACCGCGGTATTTGCTTAATTAGTTTTAGACGAGATGTCTTTAAACAAATGTTTTCGCCTTTGGAGCAATTTGAATTGTTTGCGTTGTGGTCGAATGCTATTTTAGTGTTTTTTCATTTGACTGCGTGTTTTAATTTGGCAGTTTTTTATTTTGTTTTTTTTGTTCTTAGCTTGTTTGTATTGTATTACATGTTACCGGTCCGTTTTATTTTGGATACGCGATTTATCGCGTTTAACTATTTAATGAATTTGGCCGTTTTTTGCCGCTCTATACTCTTTAGTGCGCTAAATGATTTGTATTTTACGCGTCAGTATTTTGTCGTGTTTTACGCTGTTTTCTTTTTTTTAATCAGTTCAAATTTAATTGGTTTATTGCCGTTTGCCTTTACCGTCACTAGTCAAATTATTTTGACGTTTGGACTTTCTTTTTTTTTATTTTTTGCGGCTAATTGATTGGCAGTTCAACGCCACGGCTTAAACTACTTTTCGCTCTTTTTGCCATCTGGTTCACCGTTTTTTATGTCTTTTTTATTAGTTCCGATTGAAATCATTTCTTACGTTGCGCGGGTTTTTAGCCTATCAATCCGGTTATTTGCTAATATGATGGCCGGTCATTGCTTACTAAAAATTATCGCAGGATTTGCGTGAACGATGTTGCTTATGGGTGGACTAATTTCTTTTTTTTTTGTTGTTCCGTACGTTGTCGTTGTTCTTGTTACTGTTTTGGAACTTATTGTTGCGTTTTTGCAAGCTTATGTTTATTGCTTGCTGTTATCTATTTATATTCGTGATTGCGTCTATTTACACTAGAGTTTACTGTTGATGTACCAGCTGTTTAGTGAAATGTCACGTTATGTCGATTTGGAGCTCCCTTCGCTCCGCGATTTTGTTAGGGGCGACACGTTTCATAGTGCCACTGTTTATGTGGCCAGAAACGGTTTTTAGTTCTTTGTTTTATTCAGCAGACATGACCGTGTATTTTTTTTTAACGTTTAGCTTTTTGGTCGGGTTTGCTGTTGTACTTGTTTTTATCGATGACCATAATGTGTTGTTTTCGCATAAGTGCAAGGAGGGCAGGTTGAATGTTTCGTCAGGTTTTCTTAGATTTTTAATTTGAGATTACTTTTTGTTTGAGCACGTTTCTCGGTCTAGCCCCAAAGCTAAGTATGCGGCAAACTACTTCGTTTCTTACTACTTTGCGAAAATTTTTGGTTGTTTTTCTAAATCACGTCTGTTTTCAGCTTCGTATTTTCTTCTTTTAAAGTCGTGAGAAAACTCCGCTGTTTGGATATTTTTTTACAGTTTGTGAAGTTTTGTATTCGAATTGCTGTTTGTTAGCTTAAGTTTGTTGTTTTTAATCGGGCTTATTTCTTTGACTTACGTTCCGTTGTCAACTGATGTGGTGGCGGTGTTGTCGTCCGTTTCCAACGTAGTCACGGCATTTGTATCCGCAAGTTTAAATTTGAACTTGTTACTGGCTGATGGTTCGAGTATTTTTACAACGTTAGTTTCTGGTAATGACGCTGGAGTTTTTTTGCAGTGATCCGACTTGCCAACGCATTTTTCGTGATTTTGATTTAATTTTGGCTCCGGTTCAGTTATTTTATCCTTTAAACTTAATAGTTTTAACTTAGTTATGCTTTGGGTCGTCTTTATAATTACTATTTTTGTTGTTTTGTTTTCATTTGAGTACATGGTGGGTGACCCGCGTCGTCGAGTTTTCATTGCGCATTTGTTGGTTTTTAGCTCGTTTATGGGTGTTTTTGTCGCCAGTGATGATCTTATTACAGCTTTTATAGGTTGAGAGGGGGTGGGGCTGTCTTCCTTCTTTTTAATAAATTTTTGATTTACGCGAGTTCAAGCCACAAAAGCTGCGTTTAAAGCAATTTTGGTAAATAAGGTCGGCGATTCGGCTTTTTTAATTGCGATTGCGCTATCTTTTTATCTCTGGAAAACGGTTTCTTTTTCTTTATTGTGAGATGCCGGCCTTTGTTTTCTAACGCCCGATGTTAATGTTTCTATTTTTAGTTGAAACGTGTCAATTTCGTCGGTTATTACGTTCTGCCTCGTTATAGCGGCTATGACAAAATCGGCTCAATTCGGTTTACACACCTGGCTACCTGATGCGATGGAAGGCCCTACGCCGGTTTCAGCCTTGATTCATGCCGCTACTATGGTTACAGCGGGTATCCTATTATTAATAAAGTGTTTTCCGTTACTTTTAATTCACCCGCATTTAGCTTTTTTTGTCGCAGTAGTTGGGGCCATTACTTCTGTTTTTGCCGGTACTGTTGCTTGTTGTCAACACGACATAAAAAAAATAATTGCTTATTCTACCTGTAGTCAACTTGGTTTAATGTTTATGGCTTGTGGTTTGGGTTATCCAGAATTTGCGTTTTTTCATTTGATTACGCATGCATTTTTTAAGGCGTTATTATTTTTATCCGCTGGCTCGGTTGTTCATTTTGTTGGTGGCGAGCAGGATATTCGAAAAATGGGGGGCTTAGCTCATGTTATGCCGTACACTAATATTGCTTTTTTTTTTGGAAATCTTTGTATAGCGGGCTTTCCGTTTTATAGCGGTTTTTATTCTAAAGAGCTTTTGGTGCTAGGCTCTAGTCAGTTTTCAAACTTTGTTTTTCTGATTTGTTTGGTGTCGACCCTTTTGACAGCTGTATATTCGTGCCGTTTGCAATGATTTGTTATGTGACGACCGTCAGCGTACATGTTTGTTGTTCCGTTCAGCTCGTCAATAATTGATTTTTTTCAAAGCGCGGCTACCGTGCTGATAAAAATTCGACACGTTAGTTCTAGCTCTTCGGTTGAATGTGGATCGAGGGTGCGTTTTGTTTTGATCGGACTGATGCTGTTGTCCATCAGCGCTGGATTTATTTTTAATGATTATATTCAATTTTCAGCTTATCAAAGTCAAGCTATTTGAGTTAAAACGGCACAACTTTTATATTTCGAAACTGATCTAAGCTTACTAACTAAGCTATTTCCAGTTGTTTTGGTCCTCGTTATTTTTGTCCTTTACTTTGGGCAGCAGTGGCGGTATTCGCATTTGATGAATACCGGGGCATCAGAAACTGGTTATAGTTTTCGTGGATGAGTAAATAGTTATAGTTTTATTTCTTGCAGAGCCCCATTAGCGGTATCGATGAAATATCAGTTGTGTTTTCCGAAGTTAAATGTGTTTAAAAATGCGATTCGATATTGTTACGATGCGATGTCCTTTGCCTGGTATGTCAATTCAATTATCAATTCAGTTTGCATTCAATTTGTAGTTTTAGCGCGGTATACATATGAATTTTGAGATAAAGGTATTGTTGAACTAGGTTTTGGTAGTTCGCGTGCGTTCCGTCTTTTATTTGTTTTTTTAAACCTTCGATTTTTGGTTGGCGGGGCTGTATTACAAATTTATTTTTTTTTGTTTTTTGTTTTGGCTTGTGTAATGTGTTTAATTTTTTTTTTTAGCGGAGTGTAGCGCAGCCAGGCAGCGCGTCCGCCTTGGGAGTGGAAAGTCGTACGTTCAAATCGTATCACTCCGATTTAGGGTTTATAGTTTAGCGGCAGAACAGTTCGCTCATAACGAATTGGCGGGGGTTCAATTCCCTCTGGACCCACAGTCGTGTTATTTAAATTTTAGGCTGATGTAAGGGGGTGGCCCTTTTGGCGGAATGGTAGACGCGTCTGACTCAAAATCCGATTGCTTCGGCATGCGGGTTCAAGTCCCGCAAAGGGTATTTAAATTTATTATTTTCGCGGCTATTGTTGGGGGGTTGTTGTGTGTGATATTGGGGAAAAGTGGCTGAGTGGTCGAAGGCGTCAGCGTGCTACGTTGATGACCCTTTTGGGTTCATGGGTTCGAATCCCATCTTTTCCGTACGCCGCGGGGGTTTTATATATGTAAATTGAGATAAATTAAAATGTTAAGTTTTAAAAAATGATTAAAAAATTCTAAAAAAAGATTTAAACAGCGACAAAATCGTCGCCTTATTCTCGCGGGTGCGCCACAACTTAAAGCGATTTGTCGTAAGGTTTCTTGGATGTCTCCTAAAAAACCTAATTCTGCGCGTCGAAAAATTGCTCGCGTTTTTGTTATCGCACGACGCCGCGCGATAACAGTTTATATTCCGGGTGAGGGTCATACCCTTCAGTCCTTTTCAGTTGTTTTATTTCGCGGCGGACGTGTGCAGGACTTGCCTGGTGTAAATTATAAAATAGTTCGTGGTGTCTATGATTGCCAGGCGGTTGGAAAGCGCGTACGAGGTCGCAGTAAGTTCGGCGTAAAACGCCCCAAAACTGCTAAATTGGGATTTGCCGGCGCGTTACAACGTAAAGTTCTTCGCTAGGTTTTCTCAATAGCTCAGTTGGTAGAGCACGCGCCTGTTAAGCGTGGGGTCATTGGTTCAATTCCAATTTGAGAAGTTTGTTTTGGGTGTATAACTCAGTTGGCAGAGTGGTAGTCTTTTAAACTATAAGTCATGGGTTCGATTCCCATTATGCCCATGAGTTTTTATTGTTTGTTTTATGTCATAAGTAGTAAATAGCGTGGTTGAAAATAAAATTTTTTTGGCTGAAGTTCCTTCTGTTTTTTGAATTTTGTTGTTTAGTTTTTTGTTGTCGTTGATTTTGTGCTCTGTTCAGATTTTATCTAGTCGCTTTTTGAGCCCTTCCCGAAATTTTGAGCAAAAATTTACAGCATATGAATGTGGTTTTGATCCATTTGATGACGCCAGAATGCGGTTTGATGTTCGGTATTATTTGGTTGCGATTTTGTTTTTGTTGTTTGACGTGGAGCTGGTTTATTTGTTGCCGTGGGCTGTTTTTTTACCGGTATTGACGACTTTTTCTTTTTGAACGATGGAGTTGTTTATGTTGATAGTAACGGTTGGGTTTATTTTTGAGTATTCAGTTAAGGCACTTAACTGGCAAAGTGTCTAAAATTTTCTTATCCATGGAGATCAGCGTGGTGGTGTAATGGTAGCACATTGGGCTCATGCCCCACAGGTATTTGTTCGATTCAAGTCTACGCTAGTTGATGAAGAGAGCTGTATTTGTTCGCGCAGCGTGCTGCGAAGGAGGGTAGTTTAAGTGGCAAAACGCGGGACTCCAAACCCCATGACGGGAGTTCAACTCTCCCCCCTCTTGTTTTGGGGTCGAAAGTTCGGGTAACTCAGGGGTAGAGTGTTAGACTGAAAATCTTGAAGTCGGTGGTTCGATTCCACCCCCGAACACGCCCTTAAATCTTTCTATAAAATGACTAGCTCCGAAATAGCGGGGAGAAAAACATTTTTATTGTAAAAGATGAATTAGTCATAAATCAGAAAAATGTTTAAATTGTACCAAAGGTTTTGTAAAAAAGCCCATAACTCAGCTGGTAGAGTGCACGCTTGATAAGCGTGAAGTGAATGGTTCAATTCCATTTGGGCTTATTGTAATTATTTATTTTTTATCAGTTACGACCAGGACTACAGATTTTTAGATTAACGTTGTCGTTAGTGACACGAGTACTGTTTGGGGCGTTTTTGGGGATGGGTGTAAATTTTTGAGCGGAAGTGGGTGTTTAAAAAGAAAATATTTTGACAGATAGTCTGTGGGGTGTGTTTGTTTTTTTTAGCATCATAACGCGAATTTTGTTGTTTTTTGTTTATAAAATTTTTGCCAAAAAAGGTCCATTTGATTTTCACACGTGTTTTATTTTTATAAAGCACGTAAGTCCGCGTTGCAAATATTATTATCCGTATGTACTATATACTATACATGATGAAATTAAATTTTACTATGAGTGTTAATAACTTTTTCGAATTTTTACCCACCCCTTTGAGGGTCAATAAAATTACTCAATTTATCTCTACTGGTCGTTACGCGTCATTATGCTTTTTTACTACTGGTGTTGCCGCGGATTCGATGGCATTTCAGGAGTATTATTTGTTTGGCGCCTTACTGGTTTTTTTTACTCTCTTGGCGTGTGTACCGGAGGGGTTTACCTTTAAATTATTTTTTTCGCCGTTTCGGTGATTGTGATTACAATTACTTACGGCTTTAAGTTCACTTTGTTTTTGAGCGTTTCGCCATTTTCATTTTTTTCGTGAGGATTACGCCACTGATGTTCCAGCCACACGTGCTGAGTTTTGAAATTCTATCCAGTGGTTTTTTGCTAAAAATAGCCGAATATTTCTTTACAGGGCGGGGGTTTACTGTCAGTATAATGAGCGGGGTGTTGCTCTTTTCGCCGCTCTTCTGTATCCAATTATTTTTTACTTGTGCGGTAACACCAGTTCTATTGATGTTTTACAGCCAGCTACTGATTTGATCTGGTATTACTGATGTTTAAATGGGACGCTCCATCCGTGGAGCTGGTTTGAGGCATTTTTTTTTGACTGGGAATTTTCGAAGGGTGGTTTGGATACAAGTTGGCCAGTTTGATCGGTGTTGTTTGATCGGGAGTGTTTAAACGAAGTATTCGATAGTTCAGTTTTTTCGACACATAATGTGGTTGGGCGGTCGTGACGTTGAGCTGCAAATTCCGTGTTTCAATCTGAGTTGAAAGATTATTTACTTCATGTACCTAATGATCGCTATTGAGCTGATTCGACGCAGTCTTATCACCTTTACCCACAGCAATCAAAGTTTTATGCAGCCTCCGTGGTGTATCCCGTTTCGGAGTCTAGTCCGCTTAATTACGTCTTTTCTCCGTTTCAGCAGTCGCGTGTCGAGGGTGAGCTTTGACAGTATCAGGTTTATAACGACGGTCAGCCGGCGTTTCCACAACTTAAGGTTTGTGGTAAGGCAAAATCAAGTATGGACTTGTTTTCGTTCGGAGAGTCTCAGCATGATCAAAGTGCCGCTATTAGTTCTGGCCAAAATCAAATTCATGATTTTGTTTGAAATGGGTTTTCCGAAGTCACCGCGAGTTCTGGTGAAAATGGTTGACTATCAGCACACGCGTGGTCCAACAGTTGGGGTACGGACGTAGCCTGAGTAACACCGTCTGTGGACGCACATACGGATTTTTTTAATTTTTTTTCATCCCTTTTTTTTTTACCACGCTTTTCGAGTGCGGACCTAGTTTCTGATTTAGGTTTAGTCGAGCAGACGGTAACAGGGCAATTTGATACTTTTCATCCACTTTTGTTTTTTTCAAATTTATTTTTGGTGCAGCAGGGGGAGTTTCTCTCGGAAATGACGCGTGCGCAACGCATACTTGAAGTTATTTTTGCTGGTGAGTTGGCTCGTTGGTATTCGGACCGCAGTGTTTTTTTGGCGGAAAACGATGCTCAAGCTGAAATTAATTGTATACGGTCTATTACGGATCCGGCGTTGTCACAAATGCAGCGTCTGTACTACAAATTTTTTACCCTCGATTATTCGACGTTAAATGTATATTTTGGGCCGAGTTTGGGTTTTCCAACTGCGCGTTATCTTCGCGCTTGGCCGCAACCAAATTCAGCGTTGTTTCAAGAGATTTGTGATCATATAAACATGAGTGCTTGGTTTGTTAATTACCAGGATCAACGGTTTCATGAGGAAGGTCGTCATCGTTTGTCACATGAGCGTTTGTTGCCCAGCAGGGTGCTTAATGAGGAATTTGCTATGATCGGTAATCAATGATTTTTTGTTCCTGAAATACCTCTTGTTACAATTTCTGGTCCTCAAGTTATGCCGCATGAGGTTTCGCAGCTAGTTCGGCCGTTGTCCAATGACGCTGGTATTAGTGCTGTCATAGAACAGCGAAGTTTATCTAGGGATGAGCTGCCTGTAGTTTTTGATGATTTTGTTTCGTTACCCTGATACTTTGAGGGCGGTTTACTCGTTAAATCGCAGGATCCTATGATTTTTTTTAGTAATTGATTCGCGACCATGCCCGTAAAAAATCTTTTTTTGCAGACATTGGTCCCGTCAGCTTTGCCTGAGTTGCGTGAGACGTTGGCCTGTTACGCGTCGTCGTTGTTTGCTGATCCATTTGGTACTCTTAAAGTTTTTGCTGATGCGACGGCCCTTTGCTGTGTTAAAGAGTTGAATTTACCGGGTGCAGACGCAAAATTTTTAGGAAAATTATTTTTTGAGTATATGTGCTTAAGAACGGATCTTTTGGTTAAATATCCTGCAGCTTGACCTAACACGGTGAATTTTGGCGAATCGTTTTTTTTTTTTTCTGTTGAGGAGGTGACCTTTTTGCTGGCGTGGTTTAATTCCGTTACTGATGTAACGCGGCTATCCGATCCGGAGTATATTTTGGATCGATGTACTTTAGGTCTTGATTTTTTGAGGCTGCAAAGTCCTGATTTAAATTTCTGTTTTCGGTCAGCTTTGTGCCCGTCGCCTATTGTAGCGTTCGATCCTGCGGCGATTTGAGGCGACTGAGCGCAATTTTTTTCTGGAACGTTAACTGGAAATTCTGTGGGGGAAAATCAACATTTGAGAGTAAAGGGTATTTTTTTTATTCCGCACGGTTCGCAAACTGTTAGAGCACCGCCGTATGTTTTAGGCGGTGAGTTGAGGCTGCTGCGGTGACTTGATCTTAATATTGATCTTGATCGAATGCGGCAGATTTCTCCGGAGTACTATTGAAGGTTTTCTCAGTCTTGAGCTGTCTTGTGATCGCTCCCATGGCCCAAATGTCAGTTTTTAATTGCTAATGGGGCTGTATTTTCCGAAAGCGTGGTTGGTGGCGGTACGTACGAACACGTTGCTTATAATTGATTGTTAGAACGTCTTTCGAAATTGGTGCAAAGTGATGCGGTTTTAATCGACAGTGGTGCTAGATTTAACTTACCGGCTGCTCTAATAAGTGCGGCCGAAGCGGAATTATCGAAAATTGGTTCTGGGGTCAAATTAGCCAGATATTTAGACGGCGTGTTGGCTGATACTAGTGTTGATGAATATGCTCGTATGGCCGACATCTACGCCGGGATATTAGAGGATTCAAAAAATGGTACGTTTGGCCTAGTCGCCGGTGCTTCGAGTGTGCAAACATCTCGGGACGAGCCCCGCGCAGTTGATGATATGCTAGCGGAGTTTTTAGATAATGAGCTGGCTGCTCCTGGCGGGCCTCGGGACGAGCCCCGCGCAGTTGATGATATGCTATTGGAGTTTTTAGATAATGAGCTGGCTGCTCCTGTCAGGCCTCGGGTTGAATTAACCGAGTACTTAGAGAATGTATTGGCCTCTACTACTGAGGAGGAGTATATCCGTACGGCCGGCATTTACGCTAAGATGTCAGAGGAGTTGAAAAATGGTACGTTTGGCCTAGTCGCCGGTGCTTCGAGTGTGCAAACATCTCGGGACGAGCCCCGCGCAGTTAATGATATGCTAGCGGAGTTTTTAGATAATGAGCTGGCTGCTCCTGGCGGGCCTCGGGTTGAATTAACCGAGTACTTAGAGAATGTATTGGCCTCTACTACTGAGGAGGAGTATATCCGTACGGCCGGCATTTACGCTAAGATGTCAGAGGAGTTGAAAAATAGTACGTTTGGCCGAGCTGCGGGTGCTTCAAGTACCGCGACGCCTCGAGATGAGTCTTGTGCGATTGATACCATGATTTCGGATTTTTCTAATTTTTTAGATGTCAGGTATCAGTTGGCTAATCGTGAAATTACTCGTGATTTACCGGCCATTCAGGAGATTGATGAAAGTTTATTACAATCCACCGAATCCCTCGACTCTTCAGAGGAAAATAGGTTTATGCGCGAGAGAAGGTACGATGCTGCCCCGCCCGTGTTTGACGACATCAGTGGTTTTGATGTAAAGGGCATTGCGGCTGCTGATGTTGTTATAGAAAAGATGCGTGCTGGCGCAGCTGATGTTTTGCGGTCTGCACAAGCTTGAGGATCCGTACTTTCAACGCCGCCGGATGCATCTGTGCCGGCTATACCTGAAGTTAAAGATAATTTTTCAGAAATGTATGCTTTAGCTCAGCGTGCGGAAGCGCGTATGCGCGCAAATAAATTTCGTTTTGTTGAACGAAACAGTCCGGCTGATATGATTGACCAGGAATTTTCAGCTCTGCAAGATGAGGTTGCCCGCGATATGCATCGTGAAGCGCGTGACGCGGAGGATGTTGCGGTTGCAGCTGAGTACGAGGCAGGCTTGTTAGCTCAGCGTGCGGAGGCGCGCGATGCGAAGGATGCTGCGGTTGCAGCTGACGGTTGGTCGAAAAATGCAAATGAAGATTTTGATTCGCTGTATCCACCGTTATCTGATATTTTGGCCGGTACGTACGGATCTGAATCTAGTGGTGGTGGCGTAAACGTACGTAGTTCGCAGGAAACGGCGACACATGCAGTTCGCAAAGGTGTGGTTACGACGTTACCGTATGTTTCCTTTACCCGTGAATTTCGTGAGTCAACTCTTCGACTCCACACCGATTGGCATTTAGATTTTTTAGGTGGTGAGTGTATTCCGTTTGACTTGTCCCCCAGCATTCGCGAGAAATTTTTGGAGATACGTGAGTTAGCTTCGCGGGCGGTGACTCGCGAAGAGGGGCGGCAGCGTATTAGTCATGAATACCTTTTTGTGTCCCCGGATGTGTGTTTTGCATACCTAGATCGGGTGTACGATGTTTTAATTGATATGATAAGACGGTTGCCGGAGGAGGAGGCGCGAGCTGGACGTTCTGGCCTAACAACGGAGCAGTGGGCGGCTTTTTATCAACGGTTATACCTCGTCGCTTTTGTGGCGCGTTCCGCGGCTTCGCGTAACGAGTTTCCTGATTTTGGGCGTATTAATATTGAACAATTTTACTGTACCTTGCTGCGTTTTATTCAAGATGACTATACAACTAGAGTTGGTAAACGCTACCCATTGCGCGATGTAGTCGATGATGAAAGGGCGCATTGAACAAATGATGTGCGTGGTCATTGAACTCAGGCCGTTCAAAGTTTTTATAACCACGGTCGTCAGCTCGTAAAATCAATGCTTCCGAAATTTCCGTCGCAAGTTATTCCAATTGAACCTGAATTGGGTGCATTTATAAGCGGACGTTTGACAAGAGAGATTTCCGCGGATTTTACGGCGCTAGTTGATGGAACTTATACCAAGATTTTAGGAGATTTTACCCCCCCGCCACCGCCACCAAAACCAAAGCCAATTCCGGTAGTTGACTATGTTGGTGAAAATGAAAAGCGACGAGTTACTGATGAGCTAAGTTGTTTTTTTGGGGCTTACGGAAGTTTGTTTAAGGATCCTGTTTTAACGTTGGAAGCCTTTGCGCGGTCAGTTGTGGCTATTTATATCGCCCAACCTGAACATCATTTTTGCGGTGATTCCAGCTTGCTTGGCACATTAGTTTTTTATCACCTTAGTTCCTTATTTGGTATTGTCGACGAGCGCGGTGTATTGCCTCAACCTCGCGGGTCGTGCGCTGTACTTGAATCTCCGTTTATAACGAATGAACATCTTTTTTTGGCGCCTGTTTTGGATATGATTGATTTTTCCCGCGTAGGGTCGGTTACATATATTATGGATCATATTTTTATAGGTTTGCTAGTTTCTGTAAACGTTCGTTCGGAGATGTTAGCTGATAAAACTTCTGAGCTGTTGACGGTACTGCGTGAAAGAATTGATACGGTCGGAGCAGAGGGTTGGTCCAAGCAGTTTATTTTTCCGGTAGCTGATAAACTTGAAGTTTACTGGTTTTCGGGGACTGGTTGGGTTTTTTTTGAAAATCCATTTTTAGCCCCCTTGTCGCGTCCTGACGCAACTTTGCGGTTTTTGGACCGATTGGACGGGTTTGGGCGTGAGGATTTGTGGGTGAATTGACATGCTGAAATCGTTAAGATGGCAGATTTGTCCGATAAAGCCTACCGTTCTTATGTATTCGATACCCTTCACACACATCCGCGTGCCGCGGATTACTCGGTCATTAGCCTTGAAAATGGCGTACGGTCCGTTATGTGGCGCGATCCTGAGTTTTTTCGCTTTAACCACATTCTCGGATCTTTGACTGATGGCCGTGCTTTTTTAAACGCACGGGCCTCTGTCAGTCGCGATTACTCCATGATTACAATAGAGCGGCTTGCTTTTCAGCCGTTTGCGTTTTGGAATCGTTCGGCGGTGCTAGATCGAGCAGAACGTTGTTGTAGTCTATTTGAATGTTTTCGTGAGAATATTGTTGGTCGTAAAAATTTTAATGTCTCACGCGCAAGTCTTGCTCAGCGGCTGCAACCAACCGCCAACGATTCTCATTATTGAATGTCGGAGGCCATGCAAGAATGTTTGCCGGCGCATGGGGTCAGGTCACTGTTATCGGTGAATGAGATTTCGTTGCGCACACGAGCTGCCTTTTCGCTTGCTTGTTGACAAGCTAAATTTGCTTGCCGTATTCCGGTTGGTATGAAATTTTGAATTGAGTCATTATGGAGGCCGGCGGAGGCGAGTGAGCGCGGGTTTGTTGCTGCTGCGTTTCGTCTTATTTATAATTTTTTTAAGGTACCAGTTATAGCAAATTTAGAAATTGGACTTTTTAAAGCTGTGGTAAATTCTGTTGGTTGATGTGTTAATGTTCAACGGGAGGTGGCTTTTGACCTTTTTCAACTTGTGCGTGCGGCAGCTTTCCCGGCTTGGCATACTCGGCGTGATTTCATTCGGTTGTCGTTGCATATGGTAAAATTGTTACCAGAATTAGTTAATTTTACTTATGTTTCTGATTATTTTTTAACGACAGCTACGCCGGTGCCTCGGTCTAGGGGGGTTAAATTCACGCGGTTGTTGCGTAAGTTTTTTGTTGAACTGACGAATAATAATCTGTTTTTTGAAAAAAAAATAAAAATAAAAATAACGTCTAAAGCTCTTCCACGGGTATCATCATTTGATTTTATTGACTCGTTTGATCTCCGCAACTGCGGTTCAGCGGGCGTGTTTAGCCGCGTTTCGCTAGATGCACCTTTACTTGATTTTGATTCTGAGGCGAATTTTCAGCAGCAAGACGCCAGTGCCTCGTTAAAAAAAAGGTATAAAAAAATTGTGCGTAACGTTAAATCATCTTACCTGTTTCATTCATTGTTAAACACTCGTTGGGATTTTCATAGATTAGCTGACTGGGCTGCGGGTGGTAGTTTACCGGCTGGGTATTCACCACAGATGAATTTGACCCAGAATTGGTTTGTTCCGTTATTTTCGAATCGAACTAGTTACGATCGGTCTTTTGTTTATCTCGAAGACGTCTTGTTTGGAGACTTGAAGCGATCAAAGTTTAATGTTTTTTGAAGACTTTACGTAACAAATGCGGAAGTTTCAAATGCAGAGACACAAGAGAATAGGTTTTTTACGACGGACATTCCGGAAAAACAAAAATTTTTACCCGGCCAGTTGGCTAAATCGAATCGATTTGAGTCGACTGCTCCGCGTATCAGCATGTTTAAATTCTTTTTTTCGCACAGGTCAAAAATTGCGTTTGATCAGTATTACCATTATTGTCAAACTCCAATTAGGTTATCACCGGATATTTGATCTATTCTTTTTGATAAAAGTCCGGCAGGCTTAGTTAAAAACCGTTGGAACTATTTTGCGTACAGACGTAATTTTGCTTTTTGGTACCCGTCCTATTCGACTTCAACAGTTGTTGGAGCAATTTTTAAATTTTAATTTTTTTTTAATGCCTCAAATAGACACGACAATCTTTTTTTTTGAAATTTTTTGATTTTTTTTGTTTTTTATTATTTTAACAATGTCACTACTTCATTTCGTGTTAGTTCCAAGTGGCGAAGCTATTTTTTTGCAAAGGCAGCTCAAGTTAGCGAGTGAATTTAAATTATTGTTATGTGGGGCGTTGTTGCATCGCCCCATGTTCGGGTTTTCATATAATTTTTTTTTTATTTTTCCTAAAACTGGTGTTGAGTCAAAAATGTTTAATTTTTCAACGCCAGCGACCTTGAATGGTTTTGGATTAGCCCTTTCGCTAGAAATGTTATCAATAACTGAAATTTTTGCGCCCGTTTTATATTTTTTTGAAAGTGCACTTTACTGAATAAAGTTTATTTGATGGGTGTTGCCATTGTTTGATCTTCTTAGCCTGGTTTTGATCCTCGTCGGTGTTCTTTTATCCGTCGCATTTTATACTCTTGTAGAGCGTAAGGTTATGGCCAGTAGTCAACGTCGAAAAGGTCCAGATTTGGTTGGATTTTGAGGTGTTTTACAGGCCGTGGCCGACGGTTTAAAATTAGTGATAAAAGAAAACTTAGTCCCTACACGGGCCCATTCCGTGTTATTTGTAGTCGCTGCCATGCTCCCTTTTGTGATCGCCTTTTCGTCATGAGTGTTTTTACCGCTATCATCCTCTCCGGTTTCTGATCTTAATGCTGGTTTGCCGATGTTGTTGGCCTTTTCTTCACTCGGGGTTTACGGTGTCATTTTTTCCGGGTGAGCTAGTAATTCTAAGTACGCCTTTTTGGGCGGATTGCGGTCTGCGGCCCAGGTCATTAGCTACGAATTGGTTTTGGGTTTTTCCTATTTATGTGTGGCGCTATTAGCTCACAGTTTAGATCTTGTATCAATTATTTACGCACAAGAGTCTGTCTGGTTTATTTTACCCCTGTTTCCGGTAGCTGGGATTTATTTAATAGCGATGTTAGCGGAAACAAACCGTACACCGTTTGACTTGCCAGAGGCGGAGGCGGAATTAGTTGCTGGCTATAATGTTGAGTACTCTGGATTATTATTTGCTTTTTTTTTTCTAGGTGAATACGCGAGCATGCTTTTTATGTCCGCAGGGTTTTCGGTTTTATTTTTAGGTGGATGGTTGCCGATTTTTTTATTTAATTTTGTAGTGCTGCCGGGTTGACTTGCGTTTATTTTAAAAACGTTGTTAGTGGCCCTTTTTTTTGTATTTGCTCGCGCTGCGTTGCCCCGGGTTCGTTACGATCAATTGATGCTCTTTAGTTGAAAAGTTTTGCTTCCATTTGAATTTGGGTTATTTTTTCTTTACTCAGGTTTGGTGTATTTTTTGGCCATTTAAGTTTTTGGTAATTTTTTGGTCCCCTTCGTCTAGTGGCAGGACGTCACCCTTTCACGGTGAAAACATGGGTTCAATTCTCATAGGGGATATACGCCTGAACATAGATTTAGTTTAGATTTTTGTAAAAATGTTTTTTAGTAATTTACGTCGCAGTATAGTGTCTTTGCCAGTTTTGAATAATTCGAATCGTGTAAGCCAAATGTTTCAGTTTGTTGGCGTTTCATTCTTTTCATCCGATGACGGCGGTAGTAACTCGCGCGCCTTGAATTCAGTTCAAGTACTGGGCCAACCGTTTCAGTTATTATCAGTTTCTCCGTGACCTATTGTGGTTTCTTTAGCTCTGTTGGGTAATTTGAGTTGAATGGTCGCTTGAATGTTTTATCTAGCCCCGTTTTATATCCCCGCTGCTACTTTTTTAGTGACGGCTTTGAGTTTGTATTACTGATGAGGTGACGCCCATTACGAAGGTAACTATGAGGGTTACCACACCTCGCACGTTACGCGTGGTTTTCGTATAGGTATGGTTTTGTTTATTTTATCAGAAATTTTTTTTTTCTCGGCCTTTTTTTGAGGTTACCTTCACAACGCCCTCAATCCATCTATTTTCGTCGGTGGCGTTTGGCCACCATACGGTTTGATTCCGACAATTTTTAGTGCCGACGATTTAGCGGCGGTGGATAACGCTAGGGCTCAATTTTTTTTACCCGAATCTGCTACTTTTCGTGCTAAGCTGAATGTTTACGGCGGAGTACAGTGAGAAAATTACGCCAATTATGTCGGCTCGTTTTCGTGATTTATTGATTCCCTTTCAACCCCGACGGCTTCGTTTGTATCAACCACCGATGCAGCGCGTTCAGTTAACTACGCGACGGCTGTGTGTGGTTTGCCCTTAGCCGAACGAATAAATATGTTTGGATTAGATCCACTATTCTTTTACCGGGACAGCGCGGCGCTGCGCTCGTTATGTCCGGCGGAGTTCGCCGTTGTTGATAAAACGCCGGCCGGTTTAATTAAGTCACCTACGTCTTTTGTTGCGTTGCTTGTCGCGACGCAACTTGCTGAAAACTACGATTTAGCAGCTCAGCCGATGTTGTGAGATATTGCTAATTCTTACCCTATCCGCGAAGCTGGTAGTGTGAAATGACTGCGTTGGGCTTCATTTTTACCGAACGGTTTGTCGCATATGGAGATGGCCGATGCAGCTAACTTTTATGCCGCGTGTTCAGAGATTGTCAGCTCCGGTAAACCTTTGGTAGACACCAGGTTTCCAGAAGGTCCGGCTATCATTAGTCTCCAAACCGCTTCATTATTTTTAGAAGATTTTTCGGTGTGGCAGACGCACTTTGCTAAACATAGCTTAGGGGCCGAAGAAACTAAATTTGATTTTTTTTACGACATGACCGGTCTTCATGATTTACAAGTTATGCGTTTAGCTGAATTAGTTGAAAAATTTGATTCGTGCTTGCAGGGGTCGAATTTAGCTGTTTCTTGCCAAGCCGTGAGCGTTAAACCAGATGTTGATGTTTTTGCTGTTCGTCCGGATGACGGCATTTGAATGTATTCATCTAGCGGCAAAACGGCCTGGAATCCGTATGGAATGCCACTCGCGATGACGATTATTTTGATCACTTCAGGTGTGACGTTAACATTAGCGCACGCTTCTCTGTGTGTTCGGGGCATGAAATTAGCGGCTATTTTGCAACCGTTAGCTCTAACTTTAGTGTTAGCTGTTCTTTTTTTGGCTCTTCAAGCTTTTGAGTACGTTAACTTGCCTATTAGTATTAATGACGGTGTGCTTGGTTCTGTTTTTTTTATGTCAACAGGTTTTCACGGGTTCCATGTTCTTGTTGGTAGCATTTTTTTGGCGGTTTGTTTGTACCGTCTTTACAAAGGTTATATGGTATCTGATAATCACGTTAGCTTCGAGTGTGCTATTTGATACTGGCATTTTGTTGATGTTGTTTGGATTTTTTTATTTGTTATTATGTATTGGTGAGCGCAGCCGGAGGACATCAGTTACTATTATCCGGTAATTTTACCAGCTGGCTTATAGAAGTGACCTGTCAAGTACGTTGTTCATTCGTATTGTGCGTAGATTTTTTATTTAAATTTAGCTTTACGCGGGAATTGTTGTTGCTAAAATGATTGAATTTAAAGTTGTAGGGGCTGGTTTGTCAACCATTTCGTTAGGTGGTGCGGGTGTTGGTATTGGTGTTGTTTTCGGTTGTTTTTTGCTAGCGTATGCTCGTAACCCATTGTTGGTAAAAGAGTTATTTAATTACGCAATTTTAGGTTTTGCTTTAACTGAAGCTATCGCGTTGTTTGGTTTAATGATGGCTTTTTTGGTGCTTTTTGCCTTTTAAGCAAGGTTTTGAATCAGTATTTTAAATTGCTTTAAACGATGCTCGGGTTAATAAAAAAAAAACAAAGAATAATGCAAACAAATTCACGTAGCTTGGGCAGACGTCCGAGAGCTTGGACGCCACCAATTGGGTTTTACCGAGGAAAAAAATTTTATGCGCACAAACGTCGACTGGGGAAAAGGGCGTACACGCGAAATTATACAAAAAAAGAAAAAATAAATTATAATCATAGTTTTGCCCTTAAAACGACCGAAACGGGGCGGTTAACGACGAATCAGGTTGAGGTTATGTGACGAACTATGCGCAAGGGTATACGCCGGTCCTCTGTTAGTTTACATAGAAAATCTTTCTTTGCGGTTACACCCGCCACAGCGTGGTTTACATCCACTGAACGTAAAAAGGGTGGCCGGATGGGTAGTGGTAAAAGCGCTGTGGGCGGCAAGATGTATTGCTTGAACGCAGGTTCTCATTTGTTTTTGTTTTCCGAATTTCGAAGTGTGCCTATGCGAATTTTTTCTGGCGTAGTTGGGTCTTTAAAAAAGCTTCCAGTTACTACAAAAATTTCGTTTGTTCGTTACGAGATTTAGTGAAAGCTTTATTTTCGGACAAGTGGCTGAGTGGTCTAAGGCAACCGTCTTGAAAACGGTCGTAGGCAAAACTACCGGAGGTTCGAATCCTTCCTTGTCCGTGTATTTGTTTCGTTTTTAGTTACGGTTAGTTAGCAAATTTACAAAACTATGTTTTTGTATTATTTTAAATAGTTGAGTTTGATTCTGGCTCAGAATGAACGCTAGTCATACGCTTTTAACACATGCGAATCAATTAAAAATGGTGAACGGGTGCGTAGTGCAGCAAGATATTGTCCATTTCATCGGGGGTTAATCCTCAGTTCCGACTGTTGTTGCAAGTGACAAACTGTTGGGATAAAATTTAAATTGATGATGGGTTAGTTGCTGAAAGATCAGATTGTTGGTTAGGTAATGGCTGACCAAGTCTAAGACCTTTAGCCGTGTTGAAAGACAGATCGGCCACATTGGAACTGAGACAAGGTCCAAGCTTCGTTGGAGGGCTGCAGTGGGGAATCCTGGGCAATGCGCGAAAGCGTGACCCGGCGATATGACTGGGGGACGACAATTACTTGTAAACCCCAGACTAGTTGAAAACATTACGATTTTATCGATTATCTGTAGTCCTGGCTAATTCTTGTGCCAGCCGCCGCGGTAATACAGGAAGGGCAAGCGTTATTCGTCATTATTAGGTGTAAAAGGTGCGTAGATAAGTTTTTAATTAATATCTTTGAAGGTGTCATGACTGTGCAGATATTTATTTAAAAATTAAAGAGTGCAGCGGGGGTGAATGGAATTGCTGAAAAAGGGGTGAAATCCATTGAAATCAGTAGGAAGGCTAATTGCGAAGGCGATTTTCCACGCTGTTCTGTCATTGAGGCACGAAGGTCTGGGTATCAAACGGGATTAGACACCCCGGTAGTCCAGACAGACAACGATGAGTATTTCATACGTTTAAAATTGAACGTGTGTCAGCTAACGCGAGAAATATTCTACCTGGAGACTACGATCGCAAGATTAAAACTCAAAGAAATTGGCGGGGACTCGTTACAGGCGGTGGAGCATTGCTGTTTAATGCGACGGTACACGCAAATCTTAACCAAACCACGAATAAAACATAATAAAAATTATAAGATACTTTATTTTAAGCTCATAAATGAATTTAAAACTAATTATCTACTTTTTTTCATAATTGTGTTTTACAAGATTGCATGGCTGCCGCAAGCTTGTGCTGTGAAGCTATCTTTTCGTATAGAAATTTAACAACGGGCTATGTCTCACTTGTGATTACTTTGAAAAAGTTATTTGTAAGGCAGAGAATACGACAAGTCATCACGGTCTTAACGGATTGGGCTACAGGCGTGCTACAATGGTTAATACAAAACGTAACTATTTGAAAAAAATTAAATGCGTATACGCAAAATTAACCGTGTTCGGATTGTTTTCTGGAATTCGTAAACATTATGCTAAGTCGGAATCGCTAGTAATCGTTGGCAAGAAAACAACGGTGAAAAGGTACTTGAGTTTTGCACAAACTGCCCGTCACACGCTGGGAATTAGTTGAGCTTGAACTAGACTTTACTAGGTAACTTGTTGTGTAAACATGTTCTTATGATTTAGGAAAGGGCAACTTTTAACTGGTGTGAAGTCGTAACAAGGTAACTGTAGGGGAACCTGCGGTTGGATGATGGATAATATTTTTAAAACTTTAATAGGTTTTTGATAAAACAGCTCAAGCGCGGCTTAGCTGTTTAAAATAGCCCGGTGGTGGAATGGTAGACACATCAGACTTAGGATCTGAGTTTTGAGGGTTCAAGTCCCTCCCGGGTTATTTTAAATGCGTTTAGTTTTAATTAAACAAATTGGTAACTATAGCTTAACGGTAAAGCTTTTGATTGTGATTCAAAATATACGTAGTAGTTACGCAAACGAGTAAGTCAATTTAAATCATTTAATTTTTTTTTAATACGCTTTTTGTATTACTACAATACTTTAAAAAAAATTAAATTCGCTAACATCGCGAAAGATATAAAAGATGGGTTAAAAACCTCAGCAGACTGCTTTCGTCAATTTAAATTTTTTCATTTCTTACAAACATTCTCAGTGCAGCGTCCGTACAAGTTGCTTTTTAAAAGCTTAATTTTTGCTCTTGTAAAAAACAATACGTAAACTGTAGACTAATATTTTTCGATCCTCTCGTACTAGATTCGATTTCTGCTTTTCTTTTTATCACGATAGATAGGGACCGAACTGTCTTACGACGTTCTAAACCCAGCTCACGAACCACTTTCATCGGCGAACAGCCGAACCCTTGGAACCTTATTCATCTCCAGGATGTGATGAGCCGACATCGAGGTGCCAAACATCTCCTTCAATAGGAGCTCTCGGGAGACATTAGCCTGTTATCCCTAGCGTACCTTTTATCCGTTGATCGATATACTTTCCACTGACTATATACCGGGTCACTATGACAAATAAATTGTATTTATTTTTTAAAAATTTGTTTATTTTTAAATTAATTTAGTTTGCACCATTGCGCTTTTTTAAAATCGTTTATTTTAAAAACTAAATTTTGCACGCCTCCGTTACATTTTAGGAGGCAACTGCCCCAGTTAAACTACCCCAAATAAATTTGTCATATAATTTAAATTACACTCTTTCTAGACATTTCAAATAAAAAAAATAGTTTTTCACGTATTTTGCCTAAGCAATCCTATTTCACTAAGAAATTTGTTGTAAATGTCAATTTATTGTAGTAGTAAAGGTGCATAGGGTCTTTCCGTCTAGTCGTGATTTTGACACCGCATATTCACGGTAATTTCAATTTCAAGGAGTAAACTGTGGAGACAGCGGGGAAGTCGTTATGCCATTCATGCGGGACGGAAATTACCCGACAAGGAATTTCGCTACCTTAGGACCGTCAAGGTTACGGCCGCCGTTTACTGAAGTTTATAGTATTTGCATAAAACAGCTACGTTTAACGATTCAGCACCGGGCAGGCGTCAGACCCTATACATCAGTTTTCACTTTTTTCAGAGTCCTGTGTTTTTAGTAAACAGTCGCTACCCCCAATTTTCTGTAGTCTTTGGTTTTTGTACAAAGACACCCCTTCTTCCGAAGTTACAGGGTTATTTTGCAGAGTTCCTTCACAGTTTTTGATCTCAGTTCGTCACCTCAGCACATTTATGCCAGTCTTTACAACGGTTATTTTTGATTACACAAACATTTTTAATCAAATAGTTTTTTTACAACGCGCCTTGTTTCCTGAATTTTTTTTGTTTTTCGCTCCTTTAATCGCAAAAATACGCATAACAAAATAAAAATATTAATAAAACGCCGTTTTTATCGACAATTCGCTAACGCTTTTATCTTAAAAACCGTATAAGATTATTATTGAATAATTTTATAAAAACTTCTGGTGGTTTTTTTTTAAAAAAAACTTCTTTACTTATATCGGCAGTGTCACCCCAAATCTAATTATTTCTAAAATTAAATTAAACCGTGTTCAAAACACGTAAAATTTAACGTATTAAACTGATAATGGGCGCTCTGCTACCAAATTTTTTTGTCATATTTAATTTACCTTAGTTGTCACTTCATATAAATCAAAATTTTAGAAAAACAATTTTTATGAAAAATTTTTACTGCTTTGGTATGCTGAAAAATCAGTTTATTAAATTTACTACCCCAAGATCCTAGTTTAAAAAATACGCATTAACGCTTTTTATAATGGTTTATAGCTGCTGCTAGGCTTACCAGTTTTTTAAATTTTTTATTCGGATATTTCGGTATTATTGCTTAATTTTTCTTTTTTAAAACCTTAACAAGTAAGCAAAAGCTGTTTCTTTTTTGACTTATAACATTAACGCTACAAGTCTGATTAATTTATTTTTAAAAGACTAACTATTTAAAGATTAAATTGTTAAAATATCAAACAAAATAGAGCTTTACCAGTTAGCTTTTGTAATAAATTACCCTACTAACATAGGTTTCGCAGAGAACCAGATATAACCAGCTTCGAAGAGCTTTTCACTCCTAAACACAATTTTTCCCACTATAATGCAACATAGACGAGTTCAGCCTGTTAGCTTAATCATGTTTAGCTCAGCTGGCTTCGGGTCTATAAAAAAATATTCGGATAAACTCAAAAAATCATATTTTTTTTATAACTTGCCGATCCATAATGCAAAAGGTACTCTAATTTTCCAATAAACAAATAAGTAATGAGTATTTGGACGTAATTTAGATGGAACAAATATTTTTCGCGATTTCAAGTCTGTTTCAGCCCTTAAAAGGTACTTTTCAATTTTCCTTCACAGTACTTTACACTATCAATTTTTTATAAATGCTATAAAACACGGTTGGTGGGACACCTTTAAAAATTTTATTAATTGTGGTTTTTTAGCTATCGAAAAGACTTATCACACTTTCTATGGAAATTAAAAAATTTAATTTTTCACCCACGTGACTTAATAGTTATTATTATTTTAATTTCGTTCGCCACTACTTTTAAAATCTCTATTGCGAATTGATTTTAGCGTTGACTTTTACTGAGATGTCTCACTTCAAAGTTTTTTAAAAATTAAATTTTTGTAAAAAAATTATTTTAATTGAATTTTGATATAAAATAAATTTAGATATTAATCTTTTTTTTAATAAAAAATTTTTAATTATCCGTCTCGAAAAATTTTTTTAAATTATTGAAAACCGCGGGTTTCCCCCATCAGTACTTTTTTCCAAAAATGTAACGAAAATGTTGACCGAGAATGGTAGCTCAAAGTTAGACTAAGAAAAAAAAACAATTCTTTTTCGACCTGTTCGTTCTAGACTTCGTTTTTTACAACCATTGTACGCGACTGTTTGTTTTATTCGCATTTTATCAAAAATAATATTGTAGTCGTACAAACCTTTTAAAAAACCCTTAAAACGGTAATTTTTTAAATTTGTATTTTTACATATTAATAATTTTTTATTTTCATAAAAATTTGGCAATTTGATTAAATATTGACTAACTTCTTTGGCGAGTAGTCAGGTGCTGGTAAACAGGCGTTTTCGACTATTTTGGAATTTTAAACTACCTAGACTAAACGTTTTTAAAATACGCATACCCCCATTCTGTACTGTAACAAAAACGTTATTGAGGGTTAAAACAACAGTAACACGTACATTAGCGGGTTTTAATTCCTTTTTTATTTTTATACGCTCAAGTTTTTTAATTAACTTTACTTGTAACCCTTGCTTAATAATTTTTAATTTTGAACTAGCGGTGCTACAAAAATCAATATTTAAAATTTGGTATCACGCTGCGTACGAGGAGTGCGCTACTACTTTACCTTGCAAACAAAAAACTTCGAATTTTTCGTTTTCGGCGAGATTTGCGTAGCTTTGTTGATCGCATGCGTTGCTGTTTAAACCTAACTCGTGCAAAAAAACGGTTTCAATACTTCGTATACGAACGTTTTCGTCAGAATCGTAAATTTCGATATTTTTGCGGCTTATTTGATTTTTGTGCAATTGGGTAAATTGAGAATAATTCCGATAACTTTGTTTTCGATCCATAAGAGGATCGTGACGTGATAACGTCTGTGATTTTATTAATTTTTGCACGCCACGCGGCGCGCAAAAAATATTGATTATTGTTTCGAAGTAATTTTTGTTTTGCACGTTTGCGTTGAATGAACTGAGGTGATCTAAAGGTGTTTACTAGTCGAATAGGTACGTAGGGCATAAAAATTTTAAATGTCCGTAATTTACGATAAAATTTAATTCTACTAAACTTCCCACGCCGCTTGTACCGTTTTTGGTAATTTCGCGGCAAACGCTGTTCTTTTAAAAATCGCCGTAAGTCGGAAAAAATCATTTTTTTTTTCCCGGTGTCAGAAAAATAAGATCTTGGTACAATAATCGAATTTGCAAACAGGACGGTCATCCGCTCACGAGATGTTCGTAGTTGGTGTAATTTTTTCGTTAATGCTATCAAGTTAAAACACCATTGTTTTCAGAGTCAGCGCTGTTTTAAAAATAATATTTTTTGTTTAGGCTCCGCCACGTAGCCGTTTAGTCGAAAAAACGAGTATTTTCAACGAGAAGCAGAAAGTACCCTGCTGGCCCGCCGTTGCGGTATTTTCGAAGCGTTACTTAAAAACAATCAACGACGGCGCAGTTTAGCTCGTAAAAATAGTTTATTAGCTGACCGAACCACTTTCGATGATAATACTAAAATATTTTTATTCAGTTTATAGTAATTCTGCCGTTTAAACCGTTGGCGGCGTTTTTGACTATAGCTCAAGTAAATACGTTTACAAAGATTTAAATTTTTAGTAGTGCACTTTAATGTTTTAAATTTACCGCATACGCTACGAACTTGTACTAGTTTATTTCTGTACGATGTCGCCATAATCTCTGATTTTTTACGACACCCCGATATTTGCGTTTTTAAACAAGTTTTTTGCACACCACCTACTTGGAAATATTTTTGTTGCGCATACTTGGAAAAAAACGTAGTCAATAGTTTTTTATAAATTCGATCAAAGCCCTGCAGTCTATTTTTTACGGGTTTTCGAAAATTAATTTTTTTTTTTAACCGAGGGTTTGCTATTTTTCAATACTTCTTGCGACGCGCCCTGCTGCGACGATTTTTTTTATATGAATAAGTTTTAATTGCGTTAGCTTTAAAAAACTTTTGAAAAACAAAAAAAAGTAGTTCTTGGTTTTTAGCACGCATCAAAATATTGTCACGAGTTTCAAGTGCACCCTCCCGTCGGTTTATGCAAATATTTTTTTTACCGACTTTCGGCAAGTTTTTTTGTTGTTGAATTAAGCGGTTGTAGCGCGAATTTCCAGTTGTTTCGTGATTATTTGGTTTAACATCAAGTCGATAGATTTGTTCTTTTAGTCAAAAAACTTCGCGATGGCCCAATAACGGGATTTTAGTTGTTTTTTTCCTGCATAGCCGCTGGGCATTAGCGGCGTTTTGTAGCGTTAGAGCAACTACTGGAGCATTTTTTACAAAAAGACGCAGTGCTCGCAACCGATGTGACGTTTTTTTAATAGTATGTTTTTTGGTGGCAGAGAAGTGATGATGATTTTTAGTACTTAAAAACAAAACTTCTTTCTTTGCGGTTCGCATACGCTGCAAAGCAGCAAAATAATTTTTTTGTTTGGCTTCTTTACCGAATCAAATTTTTTTTTTTTTAGTAACCTTATAATCAAAAAATTTATAATATGCGCGATTTTTGGTACGAGACAAGTGCTGTAAGTTAATTTGTTTTTTTTTTTGGTAAAGGCGTTTGTTATAGACCCCCCTCCTTTGAGCTACAAATTTTACGGATCCAACGGAAAAAAAATTTTTTTGATCAGCCCTTAACACCCAGCGTCAAAATTTTCGTGTTAGTGTTCTCGTCCGAACTGACAAGGTTTTTCCACGGTTTTGATTAGCTAACAATCGCTGTTGGTAAAATCTTAGCATAAATGTATTTGCAGCTTTTTGTTTTAAATAGCTGTAAAAACCAACTTGCGTATTTGATTGGAGTGCCGTGCGCTGCGGCGCAGCACGCGAGCAAAGATTTAATAACGGAATCACAAAATCAGGCGAGGCCATTAATTGTTTTGGTTCTACACAACCACTTCGATACGGAGCAACGGGCGCTATTATTGTTTTAATGGATGTCTCGTCGAGATTCGGTGTTTGCGCAATAAAAAAACGCACGCAGTTGCTTATTGAGGCATTTTTTGGACTACTATTTATAAAAATTTTTTTACGTGATGTAAGCCAGTTGACGGTCGAAGCTACTTGAATTGAAGGCGCAAATAATCGACTTTTACCTCTGATTTTTAAAGCCAGCAAATTTTCTATAAATGCTCAAAGGCTGTTAACCGAAAATTTATTCTTAATCCGACGCGGCGGTTGTTTCATTTGGGTTGACTTTATACAGCGTCGAAAAGTCGGAGTATTTCGGTATACCACGTTTTTAAAAAATTCAAGACGGTGCGGGTTTGTTCCGATTACTCTTTTTACGCCCCCGGCGCGGGGGTTAACTTCTTTATTTGGCATAAGCTGCTCCAATAAGAACGGCGGTGATTGTTTTTTTAGTAATTTTCTGATTTTTAAGTTTTTTGGCTGAAGGAGTATACTTGGAATAAAGGTGTTTACTCCAAAGGATGCGGCGGTTCGGGTAGAAAGTTTTCTTACTGTACGCGTGTCTACTATTGTATTATTAGTGAACAGTGAAGAAAAAATTGGTCATTTTTGTTTTTTTTTACAACTGTTATTTCTCAGTATTCTTTTTGTTACAAGTGGTCGAGCACAGATTGTAAGTTGTTTTTTTCGAAAATTTAAATTTTTATTTATCGAATTGTTGTCACCGCTACGCTTAGTTTGTAATTTTTTTCGAACGCCACGCATTAATAGTAGTTGAATATTCGTAAAAACTAAGTTTTTAAAATCTCGACGAAATTGTTTTTGCGTCTTTTCCGACAATTGTTTTTTTGCGAGCCGTAAACTAAACTTTTTTGCGTATAAAAAAAACAACATTTTTCGACGCAAATCGTATTTTTTCCGAGTCACGATACGCGTCGTATTCATCCAAAAAAGTTGTTTTTTACGTTCTAATGGGTCACGAAAAATAGTTGTTGTGGCGCGGAGCCGATTTGCTGGCGCAGCTGTTGGTAGTAACTTTACGGATGTTTTTAGGATTTTAGTGCCCTGTGGCCATTGAAATGCTTTTAAAAGGCCGATGCTTAAACGTTTTTTTTTAATAAATAAATTCTGAAAAAAGGTTAAAACATTCTTATTTTTTGGCATAAACATAACCTTTTGTTGACCCAAAAGCTGCTCTGCGAACAAAAAATGTCATTTTTTTAAAAAAAAATTTTTAGTTATTAAGTTAAAACCACTATTTAGGTTTTTAACACGTTTACTGGAAATTTTTAAATGCGAACAGTGTTTTAAACCAGTGTGCTTAATCGTTGAGTTATTAATACCAAACAATTCAGCTGCGGCGTTACGGTCAACTCACGCCAGTACGGTCGATGGGTTTCTGGCGTCCAATAATGTCCTCGGTGCCGATGGGTACACGTTTTTTAATAAATAAATTTTACGTGGATTAATCATGCGTTTTTCAATGTAAGCTTGATTGGGCCAACTAACGCGCTTAGCGAGTTCAAAAGCTTTGAAATTTGTAAGAATTCCAGGCGTTCACAAACGGCGATTGACACCGCAGGGCCCTAAAAAAATATGTTTATTTTTTTTTGCCAACGCTAAGATCACAGCGGCAAAAAGTTTGTTTTGATTAGTTAACCAGGTGACTCGATCAAAAGACGCTAACGAACGCACTGTATTACGCACTAAAAGTTTGGAATTTACTGCTGTTCGACGAAAATTATTTAACTTAAAATAAAGTGTTTTATGATTTTTAAATCCGATTGAATTTGCCGATAACTTAAAAATATCTGCTTTTGAAAGCCTTTTTTTATCTACGCTAATTGTTTCGTGCAAAAAACGGCCATAATGCGTAACCGTGGGTCGGATTTCATTGTTTGAATATTGTCTGCTGGTAAGTTGTATAAATTTATTATTTTGTTTACTGGCCGTTGAGCCGGCGCATGGGTATTGATGAAATTGATTTTTACTGAAATGTTCTGTGTGGAATAAAACCATATGTTACTTTATTAAAACTAGTAAATTTTAACGGGTAACTAAAAGGAATTGAACCTTCATATTTTGAATCACAATCAAAAGCTTTACCGTTAAGCTATAGTTACCAATTTGTTTAATTAAAACTAAACGCATTTAAAATAACCCGGGAGGGACTTGAACCCTCAAAACTCAGATCCTA
>Ga0208872_1000308_pt1 | contig 40085 bp, 32 predicted proteins | sample CryBogCBH12Aug08_FD_185508 | JGI IMG/M metagenome (GOLD analysis project Ga0208872, IMG submission 185508) | Freshwater microbial communities from Crystal Bog, Wisconsin, USA - CBH12Aug08 (SPAdes) | ecosystem: Environmental > Aquatic > Freshwater > Lake | place: Crystal Bog, Wisconsin, USA...
TCATCGCGGCGGTGCTGGGTTATTCGCTGCTGCTGGGTCCGCAGTTGTTGCGGCTGGACTTCCGGCACGATTTGCCGCAGGCGGAAATTTTGAAGACGTTTCCGCTGCGCGGCTGGCAAATCGCGCTGGGGGAAATCCTCGCGCCGGTGGTGGTGCTGGCGGGTTTTCAATGGCTGCTGGTGTTGATTGGCTTTGGTTTGGTGCTGTTTCTCCCCGGGAAACACGCGGCGTTGATCGTGGCCATCGGCCTCAGCGCGGCGTGCGTGCTGCCGGTGCTGGATTTTTTGCTGCTGCTCATTCCGAACGCTGCCGTGCTGCTATTTCCCTCGTGGGTGCAGGCAGGCAAGGACAGTCCGCGTGGCATCGAGGCCACGGGGCAGCGGCTGATTTTCGCGGTCGGCCAGCTGCTGGCGCTGCTGGTGGCGCTGGTGCCGGCGACGCTGGGATTTTTGGCGGTTTATTATCCGTTGAAACTGGCAATAGGACCGATCACACCGATTCCGTTCGCCGCACTGGCAGCCACGGTCATTGTGGCGGCGGAGGCGGCGCTGGGCGTGTGGTGGCTGGGCCGGTTTTTTGAACGGCTGGATGTGACGGAAGCCGTCGGCAATTGAACAAATTTTCCCGTTCCGCGCTTGCTCCGGGACGTGATTGGAAATTATACTGCCGGCCTAAACTTATGAGCAAAACTCCTATTCGTATCGCTGTCACCGGCGCCGCCGGGCAAATTGGATATTCACTTTTATTCCGCATCGCCTCCGGTGCCGCCTTCGGCCCCGACCAACCGGTGATTTTGCACCTGCTCGAAATTCCCGACGAAAAAGCCATGGCCGCGCTGAACGGCGTCTGCATGGAACTCGACGACTGCGCGTTTCCGTTGCTCAAAGGTATCGTCGCCACGTCGAATCTCGACGAAGCATTCAAGGGCGTGAACTGGGCGCTGCTCGTCGGTGCGGTGCCGCGCAAAGCCGGCATGGAGCGGAAAGATTTGCTCGGCATCAACGGCAAGATTTTCACCGGCCAAGGAAATGCCATCGCGAAAAATGCCGCGAGCGACGTCCGCGTGCTCGTCGTCGGCAATCCGTGCAACACCAATTCGCTCATCGCCATGAACAACGCGCCGGGCGTGCCGGCGAACCGCTTCTTCGCCATGACCGCGCTCGACGAGAACCGCGCCAAATCGCAGCTCGCGCAGAAGGCCAGCGTGGACGTCACTGCGGTCACGAATCTCGCCATCTGGGGCAACCACAGCGCGACGATGTATCCCGATTTTTACAACACCAAAATCAACGGTCGCCCGGTGCCGGAAGTCATCAGCCACACAGAATGGTTGGAAAAAGATTTCATCACCACCGTGCAACAGCGCGGCGCGGCCATCATCAAGGCACGCGGACTTTCCAGCGCCGCCAGCGCAGCGAATGCCGCCGTCAACACCGTTTACAAACTCACGCATCCGACGCCCGCCGGCGATTGGTTCAGCGTGGGCGTGCATTCCGACGGCAGCTACGGCATCGAGAAGGGTTTGATCTTCAGCTATCCCATCCGCAGCAACGGCACGGATTTTGAAATCGTCCAGGGCGTGCCGCTCAACGACTTCAGCAAGGCCAAGATTGCCGCGACGGAGAATGAATTGAAGGAAGAAAAGTCGCTCGTTGCCGACCTGATCAAGAAATAAAGCGGTTTTATCCTTTGCCACAGAGACACAGAGCGCACAGAGAAAAATAATGGCCGCGGCGGAAGCCGCCGCTACGAACTCTGTGCCTCTGTGCCTCTGTGGCAATTTGGTTTTGAATTGAGATGAAATCGCGTCCCCGAATTGGTGAAGTTGGCGAACTGGCCATTCCTACGGACATGCAGCACGCCGTGGAATTTTATGGCGACGGCATGCCCGCTGTCGTGTCCACGCCGAACATCATCCAATTTCTCGAACGCACCGCGCGCCACACACTCGCGCCGCATCTCGAAGCCGACGAGCGTTCCGTGGGGCTGGAAATTGACATTCGCCATCTCGCGCCGACGCCCGTCGGGCAGACGATTCATTGCCGCGCGCAAGTCATCGCGGTGGATGGCAGCAAAGTTCAATTTCAGATCGAAGCCCGCGATGCGCACGAAGTCATCGTGCGCGGCCTGCACAAACGCGCCGTCATCCGCACGGAAAGTTTCACGAAGCGCGTGAAGGCCAAGGGCGGCTAAAGGCTTAAATATCCGCCTTGTAACCTGGCAAATATTTTCTGCGACACAATAAAATGGTCGCAAGTCCAAGCAACAAAAAAACTGATGGTTCAGGGACTGGTGAAGCGTTAACGGCAAATTGGAAGATTGCCCCATCAAATCCGGCGGTTCCTGTCCCAACACTCCAGCCATTGTTCATAATGTAATTTTGTGAAAGTGTTGTTTGCCAAGTGTAGCCGCCGGGCGGCAAGGGGAAACCTGGCGAACTGGCATCGCAGGTGGCGACAATCCAATAAGTTGTGTTGGGGTTAAGATACAAACTCGAAGTGTAATAAGTATATTGGCCTGCTGTCTGGGGATCGTTGTTGCCACTAAGCGCGCCAAGAAAAATCCCAGCTTGACCGCTATTATCGCTCCAAATTGAAGCATTAAAATTGCTGGCGTTGCCGACCCAATTTCCCATCAAAAAGGTTATGGAGTTTAGTGAGTAGCCATTGCTCTCTGTTCCTGTCACGAATGACTGATTTCCACCACCAACCGAAAATCCGGCACCAGATTCGCCGAGGTTCGAGAGATAAATCGTGCCCTGCGCTTGCGATTTGAAAACAAACGCGCCCCAAGCCATATACAAGACAAGGCTCTTCCAGTTCACAGCGGAAAGAGAAGGTAAAACCCCATTGTAATCAAGCTTTGAATCAAGCTGCATTGCCCGACGCGCTCTTTTTAGTTAGTTTTGGAGCATGGCATTTGATTCTTTCCGCGATTTCGTCAACGCCCTCGACCAGGCGGGCGAACTCAAACGCATTTCCCAGCCCGTCGCCACCGAACTCGAAATCACCGAGATCGCCGACCGCGAAATGAAATTGCCCGGCGGCGGCAAGGCGCTGCTGTTCGAGCAACCCACCGTCAACGGCGTCGTCTCGCCGTTTCCCGTCGCCATCAACACGCTCGGCTCGCACAAGCGCATGGCCATGAGCATGGGCGCGGAATCCGTGGACGAAGTGGCGAACGAACTCGGCGCGCTGATGAAGGCCAAGCCGCCGACAAGTTTCAAGGAAGCCATCAAGCTGCTTTCGCTCGCATTGGACTTGCGTCACGCGAAACCGAAGACGGTAAAAAACGGTTCGTGCAAAGACGTCATCCAAAAGTTTGATGCACCGGCTTCTTCTAACAGCTGGCCGGCTGCGCCGGATTGGCAGAAAGGCACCAATCCCAATCCGCCGACGCTCGCGAATCTTCCCATCCTCAAATGCTGGCCGCTCGACGGCGGGCGTTTTATCACGCTGCCGTGCGTCGTCACGCGCGACCCGGATACCGGCGAGCGCAATCTCGGCATGTATCGCATCCAGATTTACGACGACAAAACCACCGGCATGCACTGGCAGTTGCAGAAAGTCGCTGCGCGCCATGGGCGTCGTTATTACGAACGCGGCGAACGCATGCCCGTCGCCATTTTCATCGGCGGCGACCCGATGTTTCCCTTCGCCGCGACCGCGCCGTTGCCGGACGGGCTGGATGAATTCCTCCTCGCCGGTTATCTCCGCAAGAAATCCGTTGAACTCGTGAAGTGCGAGACGAACGACCTGGAAGTGCCCGCCAACGCCGACTTCGTCATCGAAGGTTACATTGACCCGACCGAGCCGTTGCGCGACGAAGGGCCGTTCGGCGATCACACCGGCTATTACACGTTGCCCGAGCCGTATCCGGTGTTCCACGTCACCGCCATCACACATCGCAAGGACGCGGTGTATCCGGCGACGATTGTCGGCATTCCGCCGATGGAGGATTTTTACATCGGCGGCGCGAGCGTGAAATTATTTCTGCCGATCTTCAAGATGAATTTCCCCGAGATTGTGGACATCGCGCTGCCGGCGGAAGGCGTGTTCCACAACCTCGTCTTCGTCAGCATCAAGAAGACCTACCCGATGCAGGCCTACAAAATCATGCACGGCCTCTGGGGCATGGGGCAGATGATGTTCACGAAATACATCGTAGTGGTGGACGCCGACGTGAACGTGCACAATACCAGCGAAGTGCTGTTTCATCTCACGGCCAACACCGATCCGCAGCGCGACAGCATTTTCACCAAAGGTCCGTCCGACGTGCTCGACCACGCGACGAGCGAAATCGCCATCGGCAGCAAGCTGGGCATTGACGCGACGAAGAAAATTCCCGGTGAAGGTTTCAAACGCGCCTGGCCGCCGCTCATCAAGATGGATGAAAGCGTGAAGGCGAAGGTGGAAAAGCTCTTTAATACCAACAAATAAAATTTCCACCACCGGTTGGACATCAATCTGAATAACGCCACCACGGGCTGTGGCCTGCAAATTCCAGCCGGTTTAATTGTTGGTGAATTATTAATTGATAATAAATTGATAGTTCGTTAATAGTTGGCGATGCGCATTCCGCAAACACCATTACCGTTCAGTAAATTGATGACCGGATTGGAAAAACCGGATCAAATACTTAAAGTTTTTCAAGCGGTTGGCGATTCAACCTGTGATGGACGCTATTTGCATTGGGATGAAATACGTTTTCGTAAACCTCCCGAAGGTTTGACGCATCAAGATTGGTGGTTGGGATTAAAAATGCGCCGGCGAGCCGCGCAACGAACGATTCCCTTAAAAGACACGAAGGGCAACCACTTTCACTTTTCTGTGCCAGATTTGGTAACAGACCTTCTTCACCAAATTGACCGCGGTGGAGGGACGTTTGTTGAAATTCCAGAACAAATAAATAATGCCGAACAACGTGATCGTTATGTCGTGCGGTCATTGATGGAGGAGGCCATCACTTCCAGCCAGCTAGAGGGGGCAGCCACCACGCGCGAAGTTGCAAAGAAAATGCTCGCAGAAGGACGAAAACCGCGTGATCGCAGTGAGCGTATGATTGTCAACAACTACGTCACCATGCGCCGGATTGTTGAGTTGAGGGAAAAACCGCTCACGCCGGAGATGGTCTTTCAGATTCATCGCGAGATTTCTGAAGGAGCACTTGATACTCAAGATGGAGCGGGCCGCTTTCGGCGAACCGACGAAGAAATCAAGGTGATGGATGAATTCAAGGGGACGGTGTTTCACGTTCCTCCCGCTGCGGATGAATTACCGGCTCGACTGAAGGCGATGTGTGATTTTGCAAACGCGGAAACCCCATTCATTCATCCTGTAATTCGCGGCATCATTCTGCATTTCTGGCTCGCCTACGACCATCCGTTTGTGGATGGAAACGGCCGGACAGCCCGGGCTTTATTTTATTGGCAAATGCTTCATGCCAGATATTGGCTGTTCGAATACATTTCCATTTCACAATTTCTACGAAAAGCTCCAGCCCAATACGGCACAGCCTTCCTACATACAGAAACCGACGAAAACGACCTGACGTATTTTATCATTCACCAAGCGGAAACCATCCGGCGTGCCTTGAAAGAATTGCATGACTACGTAGCCCGCAAGTCCTCCGAAACGAGAGCCTGCCTTGATGCGCTCCAAAAACACCCGGAGTTGAATCATCGACAACAAGCTCTTATCGGTCATGCCGTTAGGCATCCGGGGTTTGCCTACAATATTTCAGGACACGGATCTCGTCATGCTATTACTTACGCGACTGCCCGTGCCGATCTACTGAGTTTGGCCAAGCGAAAATTTCTTGAACACAGGAAAATTGGACGAGCTTTTGTTTTTGTTGCGCCTAAAGATTTGGAAGTAAGGTTACGTCGTTAACCAATCCCGAATTTTTTGCAATCTCCATCATCCGCGGCGGGCGTCTTGATTTTGGCCGGTTGATCTTGCCCATTTCCATCATCGCGGCGCAGGCGCGTTTGGCTTCAGCTCCGTCAGGAGCGAAATCTTTGTAGCACTTCCGCCCGCAAAATTCTCCAGCCCCGTCGGGGCGGCATAGTCCTTGCGGACGGCCACCATGTTGCTCCTGACGGAGCTTGAATTCATTTTTGTTTTTCCAACTACAAAGATGTCGCCCCGCTGGGGCTTTCACGCGCCGGGCGGCGGCAAGGAATTCCCGCCCTAATTTTTTGCCATCTCCATCCCGCGCGGATTTTTGTCGGTAGCTGCGGATTGTCTTCCGGTCCAATCTTCGCTATTAATTCGTCATCCACTCCCCATTCCAGCCATGAAATACAAATTTTTACTAATCGCCTTGTCGGTCTGGCTCGCTTTCACTGCCGCCGCTTTCGCGGACGCACCGGCTTCGGTGGTGCCGCTGCTGCAACCGTTCGTGGACAAGCATGAACTCGCCGGCGCGGTCGCGCTCGTCGCGGACAAGGACAAGGTGCTGACGGTGGAGACGGTCGGGTTCGCCGACATCGCCCGGCACAAGGCGATGGCTCCGGATGCGTTGTTCTGGATCGCCTCGCAGTCGAAGGCGATGACCGCGACGGCGGTTTTGATGCTGGTGGACGAAGGGAAAATCGCGCTCGACGATCCGGTGGAAAAATATCTGCCGGAATTCCACGGCCAGATGGTGGTGGCGGAGAAGGACAATGAGCATGTGCTGCTCCGCAAGCCAGCGCATCCCATCACCGTGCGCGAAGTCTTGAGCCACATGAGCGGGCTGCCGTTCAAATCCACCGTCGAGGAACCGACGCTGGACGGCCTGCCGCTCGCCACCGCCGTGCGCAGCTACGCGATGACGCCGCTTCAGACCGAACCGGGCACGCATTACGCCTACGCCAACGCCGGCATCAACACCGCCGCGCGCATCCTTGAGGTGGTGAGCGGGATGAAATACGAAGATTTCATGCAACAGCGACTGTTCGATCCGCTCGGCATGAAAGACACGACTTTCTGGCCGACCGAGAAACAGTTGCGCCGCCTGGCAAAATCTTATCATCCGAACGACACCAAAACGGATCTCGTGGAAATCCCGGTCACGCAGTTGCATTATCCGCTCAACGACCGGACGCACCGTTTCCCGATGCCGGCGGGCGGACTTTTTTCCACGGCGCGGGACACGGCGTTATTTTGCCAGATGCTGCTCAACCAAGGCGAATGGAAGGGCCGGCGGTATCTGAGTGAAGCGGCGTTCCAGGAACTGACCAAGCGGCAAACGCCGCCGACCGTGACCAACAGCTACGGCTTCGGCCTGACCATTGGCTCTGATTCGGTCGGCCACGGCGGCGCCTATTCAACCGGCATGGAAATCCGGTTTCAACAGAGACTCGTCCTCATCTGGATGGTGCAGCACAGCGGCTTCCCCGGAAACGGCAAGCAGGCACAGAATGTATTCAAGAATTGGGCGAAAGAACGCTTCGGGAAATAAGCTCATCCGCCTGAATTGTTCCGCGCGAACTTTCCAAGGAGACGGCCACACGCTAAGAGTTTTTTCTTGGCGGCGATGGTTTTTCGGCTGAGGCATCGCTTTCAGAAGTGGTTGCCGGGCCGAGATTGGAAGGCGGCGATTTGGATTTCAGATATTTGTCAAAAAATGCCGCTACCATCGGTCCGATCTCCGGCCCGCCAAATCCCCGGCCATGGCCCGCGCCTTTGATGGTGTGGAAATGGACGCTGACGCCGGCCTGCTTCAACGCGTCAAACAGCAGCTGGCTCTGATTCACCGGCACGGTGCCGTCCTTGTCGCCGTGCAGGATGAGGAACGGCGGATTTTCCCGGCTGACAAACGTGATCGGATTGGCGCGTTTGGCCTTGTCCTGATGCTCCATGATGGGGCCGCCCAGCAACTTGGACTCGGCCGAATTGGCAGCCGGCGTCGTCGGAGTCGCCGTGAAATCCGTCGGCCCATAGTAATCACAAACCGCCTGCACCCGGCTGGATTGGTCAAGGTCAGCACCGACATCGAACGCTTTCGCTTCGCCGCTGGTGCCAAGCAGCGCGACCAGATGTCCGCCGGCGGAACTGCCCCACGCGCCGAAGCGGTTCGGATCGAGGTTGTATTCCCTGGCGTGGGCGCGCAACCAGCGGATGGCGGCCTTGCAATCCTCGATCTGCGCCGGAAATGTCGCCTGATTGCTAAGCCGGTAATTGAGACTTACCACCGCGTAACCGAGCCCGACATATCCATCGCGCAGCGGGGGACATCCTGCCTTGTTGCCATTCTGCCAGCCCCCGCCATGCACCCAGATGATGAGCGGCAAAAGGCCGTCCACCTTTTCCGGCATATACAAGTCGAGCTTGTGGCTCTCATCGCCGTCGGCAACATAGGCGAGGTCGCGATGCGCCTGCACGCCTTCGGGAATACGCACCAACGGCGCGACCCGCTGCGGGGCGGGCTGCTGCGCAAAACCGGGCACAACGAATATTGCCAAGGCGAAAAGCGACGAGAGCAAAAATGATTTTTTCATGGGATGGTTTTATAATGGGCCGGCGGCGTTCACAATTCAATCAATGAAATGAACGGAACCAAAAATTCATGCCTCGCTTGGCGTTAGAAATTCCAGCCAGTTTGATCCGCCATTTCCGTGGCGCATATCATGCGACGGCCACTTTTTGAAGCGCGCAGCGAAAGTCTGTTGCCAACCTCGAACAACTTCACAATTATGAACCCATGCGCTCCAATTTTTCTCTCTTCACCGCCTTGCTTTCCTTTGCCAGCACCGTGAGCAGTCTGGCCGGGTTCAACGCCGGACAACTGCGTTGCGAGTATCTGGAAAATCCGCTGGGCATAGATGCCACCCAACCGCGCCTGAGCTGGATCGTGGAATCCAATGAGCGCGGCCAAAAACAAACCGCTTATCAAATCCTCGTCGCCAGCAGCGCGGTGGAATTAAAAAAAGACCACGCGGATCTGTGGGATAGCGGCAAGGTTTGCTCGGATCAGACCACGTTTGTCGCTTATGCCGGCACACCCCTCGGCTCGCGGCAGGCGTGTTATTGGAAAGTCCGCAGTTGGGACAAGGACGGCCAGGTCTCGCCGTGGAGCGAGCCCGCGTTTTGGGAAACGGGGTTGCTCGCACCCGGCGACTGGCAGGCGCAGTGGATCGCCCGCACCACGGACACAAACGATCTGCCCGCACCCTATCTCCGCCGGGAACTCGTGCTAGACGGCAAAGTCAAAAAGGCGCGAGCCTACATCTGCGGACTGGGTTATTACGAACTGCACATCAATGGCGAGAAGATCGGCGATCATCTGCTGGATCCCGGATTCACGCGCTACGACAAACGCGACCTGTATGTGACGTATGATGTGACGGCGCAACTCAAGCGCGGCCACAACGCGCTCGGCGTCATTCTCGGCAATGGCTGGTTCAACGTGCAAACCAAGGCCGTCTGGAATTTTCACAATGCGCACTGGCGGGAAGCGCCCAAACTGCTCCTGTCGCTCATCGTCGAATACACCGATGGCCGCACGGTTGTCATCGGCAGCGATGGTGCGTGGAAAACCGCCGCTGGCCCAATCCTGTTTGACAGCATTTACGGCGGCGAAAATTACGATGCGCGGCGGGAACTGCCCGGCTGGGACAAACCCGGCTTTGACGACTCGACGTGGCAGCCGGCGCAGGTCGTGACCGCGCCCCAAGGCAGGCTCGTGGCCCAAACGATGCCACCGATCAAGGCCGACCAAACCATAAAACCCCTCAAACTCACCGAGCCCAGACCGGGCGTGTTTGTTTTTGATATGGGCCAAAGTTTTGCGGGCGTCACCGAATTGAAAGTGCACGGCCCGGCAGGAACAACCGTCACATTGCGGCACGGGGAGCGTTTGTTTCCCGATGGCACGCTCGACACGCGAGGCATCGAACATCACGTGGAACGGATCGAAACGAACCAACAGTTCCAGACGGGAAAATACACGCTGAAAGGCAGCGGCACGGAAACCTGGCGGGCGCGTTTCACCTATTATGGCTTTCAATATGTCGAGATCACAGGTTTTCCGGGCCGGCCGACCCTGGATTCGCTGCGTGGCATCTTCTTTCACACCGCCGTCCCGGTGGCGGGCCGTTTCGAGTGTTCCAATCCGCTTTTCAATAAAATTTGGCGCGCGGCACACTGGTCGTATCTGAGCAATCTGGAAGGCATCCCCACCGATTGTCCGCACCGCGAGAAGAACGGCTGGATGGGTGACGCGCATCTGGCGGCGGAACAGGGCATTTTCAATTTCATGCCCGCCGGCATTTACACCAAATGGGTCAACGACATCGGCGACGAACAAAGGCCCGCCGGCCAGTTACCGGGCATTGTGCCGACGAGCGGCTGGGGCTATGCCTGGGGCAACGGCCCGGCATGGGACAGCGCATTCGCGCTGATTCCATTCTATCTTTACGAATATTACGGCGACGCGCAGCCGTTGCGCGACCATTACGCCGGCTTGAAACGCTACGTGGATTACCTTGGCACCCGTGCCTCGAACAACATCGTCAACATCGGCCTCAACGACTGGGCACCCTTTAAAACCAAGACACCGGCAGACATCACCGACACGGCTTATTATTTTCGCGACGCCCAGATTGTGGCGTTGGCCGCCTCCCTGCTCGGCAAAACCGACGAAGCGGAGCACTACAATCAGCTCGCAGCGCAGATCAAAAAATCCTTCAACGATCATTTTTATCACGCGGCCACCGGCACTTATGGCAATGGCAGCCAGACTTCGCTGAGTTGCGCGCTGTATCAGGATTTGGTCGAGCCGGAAAACCAGGCGCACGTTTTGCAAAATCTTGTCGCCAGGGTGGCGGACAGCAACGGCCACATCGACACCGGCATCCTCGGCGCAAAATATCTCCTCAACACCCTGACCGACCACGGACGCACGGATGTGGCCTACCGGATGGCGGCGCAAAAAGACCTGCCGAGCTGGGGCTGGTGGTTGGAGCAGGGTGCCACCACGCTGTGGGAACAGTGGAACGGAGCCGACTCGCGCAACCACATCATGTATGGCGACATCAGCGCGTGGTTTTACAAGGCGCTTGCTGGCATCAACGCGGATCCCGCTGCACCGGGCTTCAAACATTTTTTTATCCGCCCACAGCCGGTCGGCGACCTCGCTTATGCCAAGGCGGAATATGATTCCATCCACGGCAAAATTGCGAGCGAATGGAATATCGCCAACGGCCGATTCAACCTGCATGTGGTGGTTCCGCCTAACACCACGGCGACCGTCTGCGTTCCGGATGTAAAATTAAACGATGTGCGCGAAGGTGGCCGATCAGCGGTCAAGTCCCGCGGCAGCAGTTCTTTTGCGCAAACGGCGAACGCCTCGCGGTTTGAAGTGGAATCTGGGGAATATGATTTCACCGCGCCGGCGAGGTAGTAGTAGCCATGCCGATATTCACGCGCCGGCGGTGTGGAATTTGGATTGGCAAGGTTTGGCTTACCGGATCACACCGCACGGATCACACCGCACTCGTAAACGAACCACGCCGGTTTCAAGCCAGCCATCGGCCCTTTGAGTTTTTCCAGTTCCGCCGCCGGGCCGTGGACTTCCACGCGGGTGAGGTCGGCAAGCTGCAACAGCTGGCCCAGCAGTGCACTGATGCTTTCTGAATGGACAAGCAGGCCTTCCGCACCGAGGTAGGATTCGCGGCAAAAGATTTCGTCGCCGTGGATGGTGAAATCATACTGGAGCATCAGTTTCTCCGGAGCGGTTTTGGCGACGAGCTGGGGCAACAAGGTTTTCACCTCGGCCAGTTTGCCGGGCTTGGCCTTGAAGTAGGGATGGATGCTGACGATGTTGGCGGCATGGCTCATAAATTTCGCCCCATTGTTCCGCGTCGCCACGGCGGGTCAAGCTTTTGGTTCGGGCTTTGGTGTCTGGCTGCCCGCACCTGCCACCCGATGCTCTTCGAGATGGAGGTTGCCGTAAGACAAAAAATCAGGAAAATCTCCGAAGAAACTCATGCGCCAGCTAATAAAAAAATTATTGCTTCTGTCGGTCTGCTGCCTGACGGCCCATATCTCCGCCCGCAGCCAAAATGTTTTTCTGGAGGCCGAACAGTTCACTGATCAGGGCGGCTGGGATCTGGATCAGCAGTCCATGGAACAGATGGGCTCGGCCTATCTGCTCGCGCACGGTTTGGGCGTGCCGGTGAAAGACGCGGTGACCACGGCCAAATTTCCCGAAGCGGGAACTTATCACGTCTGGGTGAGGACCCGCGACTGGGTGGCGCCGTGGAAAGCGCTAGGCACACCGGGAAAATTTCAATTGCTCATCAATGGCCAGCCGCTCGCCACAACCTTCGGCACCGAAGGCGCGGCCTGGCACTGGCAGGACGGCGGGCTGGTCAAAGTGGAGCGCGAGGCAAAAGTGGCCTTGCATGATTTGACAGGCTTTGAAGGTCGTTGCGACGCGATTGTGTTCTGCAAGGATGCCGCGTTCACGCCGCCAAACGAGCTGAACGCCCTGACCCGGTTCCGCCGCCAGGCGCTCGGCTTGTCCGACACACCGGACGACGGCGGCACGTTTGACCTCGTGGTGGTCGGCGGCGGCATCGCCGGCACCAGCGCGGCGATCTCGGCGGCACGCAACGGATTGAAGGTAGCGCTGGTGCAGGATCGGCCGGTGCTTGGCGGCAACGGCAGTTCCGAGGTGCGCGTATGGCCGGAAGGTCACACGCGGCAAAAGCCGTATCCGAGTATCGGCGACATCGTGGAGGAACTCGTTCCGGAAAAAGGCCCCGGCGACGGCAATGCCAAGAACGGAAAGATTTACGCCGACGCGCGCAAAATAAACCTCGTCAGCGCGGAACCGCGCATCACAGTGTTTCTGGAACAACGCATGTTGGCCGTAGAGACCGACGGCCATCGCATCACCGCCGTGGTGGCGCAGCATGTCCGGACCGGGCGACGCGTGCGCCTCGCCGCAAAGTTTTTCGCCGATTGCACCGGCGACGGCACGGTGGGTTATCTCGCCGGGGCGGATTTTGAAATATCCCGCGAGGAACATATGGGCTTGAGCAATCTCTGGAACGTGATGGATGCGTCGGACACGAACCAGGTGCTCAAATGCGAGTGCAAGGACAAGACCGCGCTGGCGATGGCGTGCGAGGCCGGCACTGCACCCCAGCCTTTTCCGCACTGCCCGTGGGCGATTGACCTAAGCGACAAACCCTTCCCCGGACGGACCAAGGGGCCGGCCGCCAACCCCAAAGCCCTCGGCCAGCTGGGCGGCTGGTTTTGGGAAAGCGGCTTTGACAAGGATCCCACCACCGACGTCGAGCAGATCCGGGACCTGAATTTCCGGGCGATGTATGGCGCATGGGACGCGTTAAAAAACGTGGACCACCTGTATCCCAACCATCGCATCGGCTGGGCGGCGTTCATTGCCGGCAAGCGCGAGTCGCGACGCTTGCTTGGCGACGTGATTCTGGATGCGCAGGATTTTCTCACCAACCGTGTCTGGCCCGACGGCGCCTTTCCCTGCACCTGGGGCATCGACCTCCATGTGCCCGACAAAAGATTCCAGAAAGGCCTCGAAGGCGAGGAATTCATCTCCGAGGCAACCGTCACCGGTGACAAGGCCAAAGACTATAAATACAAAGGGCCCTACTGGGCACCTTACCGCTGTCTTTACAGCCGCAACGTGAACAATCTCTTCATGGCTGGGCGCGACATCAGTGTGACCCACGATGGACTGGGGCCGGTGCGCGTGATGCGGACCTGCGGCATGATGGGCGAAGTCGTCGGCAAGGCGGCCTGGATCTGTGTCCGTCAGAAAACCACGCCGCGCGGCGTCTATCAAAATTTCCTGCCGCTGCTGAATGAACTCATGTCCCAGCCGGGCGCGTTGCGACGGGTCACGCTGGACGGCCCACTGGAACTGCCGACCAGTCAGTGAATGATGACGTTGGAGTCGCCTTGAAAAATTTAAACGTGAACGAGGCCAGCCATATCCCAGACTACCGCCGGCAACTGACGCAGTTGCGCGAAGCCCTGCTGGCGCTGCACAAGGCTTTAGTGGATTCCGAACGCGTCAGCTACGAGCAGAACATCGGCACCATCCCGTCGGCGAACCATTTCCTCAAACTCCTCACCGATGATCCATGGTTCGCGTGGCTACATCCGCTTTCACAGCTCATCGTCACGATGGATGAGGCGCTCGACCGGAAGGCCAAAACGCCGCTCACCGCCGACCTCGCCGGCGCACTGGTCAAACGCACCGGTGAGTTGCTCGTCGCCTCCGAGTCGGGCGAAGGTTTTGCGCGGAATTACTTCGACGCCTTGCAACGCGATCCGGCGGTGGTGATGGCGCACGCCGAAGCCGCGCGCTGGTTCCGGCCGCGCCGGTGAGATCACTCTGCGCCAAGGGCCAGCTGACCTTCAGCCGGTGCGGGTGTTTCCGTCTTTTCAGCAACGACTTCAGCCGGCGGCGCAGCGGCTGCTTCCTGCAGCCGCACCAGCGCAGGCCGGATCAACCGGCCTTGGAACGACAACCCCGGTGCCAGCGTCTCGGCCACACTGGCCTCCGCCTGCGAATTTTCCACGCCATGCGCCCGGTGTTTCTGCGGATCAAATTTCTCCTCCGGAGCTGCGACAAACGGCGTCAGCCCCACCCGGCGTGCGGAATCGCGGCAGGCATTCTGGAACTGGCCAACCTGCTCGGCCAGCTCCGGCTGGCCCGAGCGCGCGGCGGCGGTGTGCAGCGCAAACACATGGTCGAGAATGCGGACGACAACCTGTAGCCATTCGCCTTCGACGCGGCGGAGCTTCTCGACTTCGAGCCGCAGTGCACCTTTCTCGGTGTCGTTGAGCTTGACCTGAAATTCATTGAACTCGCGGATTTCGTTGGCCATGCGCGCGGCGATGTCCTTCGCGGCGGCGACGGTTTTTTCCGCATGACCCTTGGTCGCATCCTGCACGAGCACCCACTGGTCGGTCGCGGCGGCGATCTGCGCGGAATATTTTTTCAAGTCCTGCAACTGTTCCGCCACGGTGGCGACGGCGTTGATCTCGACCAGCTTCTTCGTGGCGCGATATTCCAGGATGAACGGCAGGCAGCCGAGCAGCGCCCCCAGCACCACGCAGCCGGAGACAATGAGGATTTCAATCTGCGTAATCGGATGGGCGGCCCGATAAATCAAGCCGGCGGCGGCGGCGACCAAAACCACATTACCCAGCAGAAACGGCCACTTCGGAACCGTCCAGTCGGAAACTTCTTTCATTCGGACAGTGTCCGAAAAATGACTACGAAGCGCAAGCCGCGTCGCGCTTTCTCCTCGACTATCGCCGCGAAACGAAAATCATTGGCGCGTGCGCATCTGCGTCATTTTCAATCCCGCCGCGCGCGGCAACAAGGCCCGCCGTTTCCGCCATTTTTTGAACGAGCTGTCGCAACAGTGCGCGCTCAAGGCCACGACCGCGCCGGGCGATGCGCGGCGGTTCGCCCAGGCGGCGGTGGCCACCGGCTACGACATCATCGCGGCGGCTGGCGGCGACGGCACGGTGAATGAGGTGCTCAACGGCATCGGTGACGATCCGGACGGTTTCACCAAAACGCGGCTTGGCGTCCTGCCGCTGGGCACGGTCAATGTCTTCGCCCGCGAGTTGAAAATTCCGCTCAAGCTCGAACGCGCATGGCGCGTGCTCAAGCGCGCCAATGAAATGAAAATTGATCTGGGACGCGCCGAATTTTCGGAGGACGGCAAACCGCAGCAACGCTATTTCATGCAGCTCGCCGGCGCGGGATTGGACGCACGGGCGATCGAGCTTGTCAGTTGGAAATTGAAAAAAAGCGCCGGGCCGCTGGCGTATGTGGTGGCCGGCCTTCAGGCGCTGGCGGAAAAACAGGCACAGATCACCGCCCGCGCGGATGGAAAAACGATTTCCGGCGAACTCCTGCTGCTCGGCAACGGCCGCTACTACGGCGGGCCGTTCGAGATTTTTCCGGACGCCGGCCTGTGCGACGGGCGGCTGGACGCGTGCGCCTTCCCCAAGGTGAATTTGCCGGCGCTGGCGAAACTGGTGCCAAAATTCCTGCTGCACCGGAAATTATCCGAGCAGCGCATCCAGCGGCTGAGCGGCGACGCCATCGAACTGACCAGCGACATCCCGGCCGCTTTCGAGTTGGACGGCGAATGGGTGGGCCAGCTCCCGGTCAGGTTTTCGATGGAGCGGCAGAAGCTGCGCGCGGTCGTGCCGTAGCCGCAGGCTTGCCGTCGGCGGCTAGGCACATTAGTCTTCGCACTGTTTCTCATGAGTGAAATTCTCGTCATCGGCCACAAAAACCCCGACACCGACGCCATCTGCTCGGCCATCGGCTACGCGGAATTCAAGCGTCGCACCGGCCTGACCGAGGCGGTGGCCGCGCGCTGCGGCGACACGAACGACCGGATTGATTTCGTGCTGAACACCTTTGGCGTGCCCGCGCCGAAATTCGTTGCCGACGTTTCACCCAAGATCTCCGACGTGATGCAGCGGAAAATTTTGAGCGTGCGGCCCGACTCGACGGCGGCGGAGGCGCTGCGGCTGATGGACGAAAAAAATCTCCGCATCCTGCCGGTGATGGATGCCGCGCACAAATGCCGCGGCCTGCTTTCGCTCTTCAAGCTGAGCAAGTTTCTGTTCCCCGCCGTCAGCCGGCACCCGGGCCAGCAGAATTCCCGCGAAGTCCTGTCGTCGCTGGCCAGCCTCGCCCGCACGCTCGACGGCGAACTGGTCGTGGGCGTGGATGCGGAGCGCGAGGACGAATTGATTTTGATGATCGGCGCGATGGGGCTGGAATCCTTCGCCGCACGCCTCGACAAATTTCCGCCGGAAAAAAGCTGCGTCATCGTCGGCGACCGCTGGGACATCCAGAACGTCGCCATCCGCGAGGGCGTCCGTGTGCTCATCGTCACCGGCGGCATTTCCGTGGAGCCGAAAACACTGGAGGCCGCGCGTAAAAAAAACGTCAGCGTCATCACCTCGCCGCACGACACCGCCACCACGGCCTCGTTGTGCCGTGCCGCCGTGGCCGTCCGCCATGTGCTCAACGAGGAATTTCTCTGCTTCCGCGAGAACGCACCGCTCGCCGCCGTGCGCGACGAGGCGATGTCCTCCGGTTACCTCGCGTTCCCGGTGCTGGGCAGCGACGGCCAGACCGTCGGCATCCTGTCAAAGACCGACTTCCTGAAAACCGTGACGCGCAAATTGATCCTGGTGGATCACAACGAGCTGTCGCAGGCCGTGCAGGGCGCGGACGAGGTGGAGATCATCGAGATCATCGACCACCACCGCATCGGCGCGCTGGCGACGCAACAGCCGATTTTGTTCCGCAACGAGCCGGTCGGCTCCACGAGCACGATTGTCGCCGACTGTTTTTTTCGGCACGACGTGGAACTGCCCAAGGCCATCGCCGGCCTGCTACTGGCGGGCGTGGTTTCCGACACGCTGAACCTGACCTCGCCGACGACCACGCCGCGCGACGCGGAAGTATTGAAGCAACTGGAGCGGATTTCGGCAGTCAACGCCCGCGAGTTCACGGAAAAACTTTTCGCCAGCGGTTCGCTGCTCACGCTCAAGCCCGCGCCGCAGGCCGTGACCACCGACTGCAAGGAATATGCCGAGGCCGGCCTGAAGTTCAGCGTCGCGCAGATCGAGGAGATCGGCTTTGAGCAATTTTGGAAACGCAAGGACGAGCTGCTCGGTGCGCTGGAAACTTACCGCGCCAGCAGGGCGTATCATTTCTCCACGCTGCTCGTCACCGACGTGGCCACGCAAAGCTCGCTGCTGCTCGTCGTCGGGGACGGAAAATTCATCAAGCGCATCGACTACCCGCGCCTAGAGCCGGGCATCTATGAACTGCGCGATGTTGTCTCCCGCAAGAAACAACTTCTGCCCTACCTCACGCACTGTCTGCGCGAAACGGAAAAAGGCGTGAAGGCGCAGGCTTGAATCACGTTGGCAGCGGCGCGCCCACGCCGATGCCGTGCCTCAGGCAATAAGCGCCGTTGTCCACATACTTTTGCGCCCACCATTTCAGGCCGGCGCGTTCTTCCTTCGTCAGCTTGCGGACCACTTTCGCGGGCGCGCCCAGCACGAGCGAGCCGGGCGGAATTTTCGTTCCCTGCGTCACCAGCGCCTTCGCGCCGATGATTGATTGTTTGCCGATGACCGCGCCGTCCAAAATCACCGCGCCCATGCCCACGAGACATTCGTCGCCGACTTTGCACGCATGGACGACGGCGCCGTGGCCGACGGTCACCCAGTTGCCGAGCACGCATGGCAATTTGTCCGCGAGGTGCAGCACGGCGTTGTCCTGCACGTTCGAGTGGTGGCCGACGACGATGCGGTTGATGTCGCCGCGCAGCACCGCGCCATACCAAACACTGCTGTGCGCGCCGAGCGTCACGTCGCCGATGACGGTGGCGGTCTTGGCGATGAAGACACTTTTGCCAAGCTTCGGCTGGCGGCGGAGGAATATGTCGAGTTGCGGGTCAAGTTCAGCCATGCAGAGAGCGTAACCCCGGCGGCGGTAGGAAACAATTTGGATTTCGCGAGGCGACTGTTAAATTTAAACCGCCGTGACGAAAGCCAGTTCCAACCGTCCCGAAACGCCGCGCCGGAAAATTCCGCGCTCGTTCAAGGATTTGACGCCGGCGAAACACTTCAATCCGCGCACGTTTTTTCAGGAGATGGTCTGGAAAGGCTGGTTCACCAAGCGCACCGGCGCGCATAAGCCGCCGATTTTTCCGCGCCTGCGGCATGGTCAGGTGGCGCTGACTTGGATCGGCCATGCGTCGTTCCTCATCCAGTTCAATGACCTGAATGTGCTGGTGGACCCGAACTTCGCGAACTGGCTGTTCCTGCTCAAGCGGCTCAAGCGTTCCGGCCTGCGTGTGCAAGATTTGCCACCGATTGATCTGGTGCTGCTGACGCACGCGCACTTCGACCATTTTCACAAGCCGACGCTGCGCCGGCTGCCGCCCACGAAAATCGGCCTCATGCCGTGGGGCGTCGGCGACCTCGCAAAAAAGCTCGGCTTCGCGCGCATCGTGGAGCTGGACTGGTGGGAAAGTTTTTCGCAAAAGGACTGGAAGGTCACGTTCACGCCTAGCAAACACTGGGGTGCGCGGACGCTGCACGACCATTACCGCGGCTACGGCGGCTTCGTGCTGGAACATCAGGGCCGGAAAATCTACCACTGCGGCGACAGCGCGTATTTTGAGGGCTTCGCGGAGATCGGCGAGAAGCTCCGCCCGGAGATCGCGCTGCTGCCCATCGGCGCGTATCACCCGGAAAGTTTCCGCAAAGTCCACATGGGGCCGGACGAGGCGGTGCAGGCGTTCAAGGATCTCCGCGCAAAAGTTTTTGTGCCGATGCACTACGGCACATTCAAGCTGTCGTTTGAAGACATGGCCGAACCGCCGCGCTGGCTCAAGGAGATCGCCGCGCAGCAAAAACTCACGCCGCGCCTGAAAATCCTCGACGAAGGCGTGCCCAAGGTGTTCTGATGGGCGGAATCTGACGCGCCATGTTTGATCTCGAGCTGCCCGAAAAATACCGCCGTTATGTCCCGCCGGCGGTCTGGTGCATCGTCCTCGCCACGCTGCTGCTGATTCCGCTGAAAATCCTGCAGTATGGCTACCTACCGGCCGACGACGCCTTGCGGCATTGTGCGAAAGCGGTCAGTGGCAAATCCTGGCCGGAAATCCTGGTCGTGGGTGACAATTTCAAAATCGACCACAACCTCGGCTGGCACGGCCTGCTTGGCGCGCTCCATCACCGGCTGAACTGGGACGCGGAAACGCTGGTGCTCTTTTCGGTGGCGGGCCTGTTTCTTCTCGCGAACGGCGTGGTGCTGCCGTGGTTCCGCCGCCCGGAAGCGTGGCTGGCCGCGCTGCTTGCCGCGATGGTCATCTCGGATTTGCCGCAGCGGTTGCTGCTCGGCCGGCCATTCGCGCTGACCATCGCCGCGTTGATGACGATTCTGTTCGCCGCGCAAAAATCAGCGCCGGGACGGAAACATTTTATCCTGTTCACCGCCGCCATTGCGGGCTGCACGTTTGTGCACGGCGTCTGGTATATGTGGCTGCTGCCGCTGGCGGCATTTTTGTTTGCAGGCCAGTTTCGCTGGGCCGGTTTGCTGGCTGGCGCGTGGCTGGCGGGCGTCGGCATCGCCGCACTAGCGACGGGACATCCGCTGGATTATCTCGCGGAGGCCATCACCATGGCGGTCGGAGCAACAGGCAAACCCGCCGCCGCCCGCACACTGGTGACAGAGTTCCAGCCATTCAACGGCGACATCCTGGCCGTGCTCGTCGTGGGTGTGATCGCCCTGTTGCGCGCCTTGTTGAAACCGACGGCAACGCTGGCGTTCACGAAAAATCCGGCGTTCTGGCTCGTTTGCGGCTGCTGGATGCTGGGGTTTCGCGTCAGCCGGTTTTGGGAAGATTGGGGCTGGCCCGCGCTGATGGTGTTGGCGGCGACGGAAGTGGAATTGCTGCTGCTCACTCGGTTCGCCGCCGATTCGCTGCGTCGGCTGTGGCTGGCGCTGCTGCTCGCCGTCGCGACGTTTCTGGCGGTGACGAGCGACATGCACGGTCGCTGGACGCAGAGCCTGACGTGGCAATTTCTCTCCGAGGCCGAGCATCCCGAACTCGCCGGCTGGATGCCGGGCAAAGGCGGCGTGCTTTTCTCGGCGGACATGACCGTCTTCTACCAGACATTTTTCAAAAATCCCAACGGCGACTGGCGCTACCAGCTCGGCTACGAACCGTGGCTGATGCCGGCGGAGGATTTTGCCACCTACCAGAAAATCCTTTGGAATTACGGCGACGCCAAGGCTTATGAACCGTGGGTGGCAAAAATGAAGACCGCCGACCGGCTCGTCATCCGCGGCAACAGCGGCCAGCGGCCAAACCTCCCGCAGTTGGAATGGAACTACGGCGTGAGCGGCCTGTGGATCGGCCGACGACCGCAGACTTCAGCGCCCTGACAGCGCGTCGCACTGCTTCGCCAGCGCGAAATCCTTTTCCGTCAACCCGCCGGCATCATGCGTCGTGAGCGCGAGCGTGACCTTGTTCCAGCGCACGTCGATGTCCGGATGATGCTGCGCCTGCTCGGCAAGTTCGCCGACGTCATTGACGAATTTCAGCGCGGCGGGAAAATCCTTGAACTCGAAAGTCCGCGCGATGATTTCGCCGTCGCGCCGCCATTGCGGCAACGCGGCCAGCGCGAAGATGATTTTCGCCGGTTCCAACTTGATCTGGCCGGCGGCAAAGCTTTCGAGCGATTCCAAGCTGACCTTCGATGCTTCGCGCATCAGGCTGACACTGGTCATCAGCGACCAGATCCACGCCAGTGAAAACAACGCGACGCCGAGCAAAAGTCCGGTGTAGGCCGGCGGGCGGTGCGCCACGCCGTCGCCAAACATCTGGCCATAATAGCCCAGCATCATCTGCACGAACCACACGACCAGCAGGGTGAAACCAAGGAGGGCGAGCAGCAACTGGCCGATGCCGGCGGCCCAGCGCTGGGCGAACAGCGAACCGAGGCCGGGCGTGGCGAGCTGGTTGAGCAGCGCGGCGTTGCGGGCCTTGGCGCGGCTAGTTTTTGGTTTCGCCGAAGATGGTTTCATACGCAAACATCAGGGCGGCGATGCCGATGGGCATCGTGAACAGCAGACCGACGAGGCACGCCAGCGCACCGGCCAGATTGACGAGACCGATGAGCAGCGCCAGCCCGAAGACCTGCCACCAATGCCGGTTCACCTGTTTCCAACTGGTTTTCATCGCCGTGCCGAAATCCATTTCCTTGTCGATGATCAGCGCCAGCGTGAACGTCCAGCACGTTTGTAGGTAGGCCACTGGAATCAGACAGACCAGCGCGATGGGAATCAACACCAGCAGCTTGTGCAAATCCGGCGGCTGATGAGGCGTCGCCACCGCCGGCATGACCAGCAGGACCACCGCCGCGATAATCACCGGAATCAGGCACAGGCCGGCGACCAGTCCCGGGATGAGCTTGCCGAGGAACAATTGTCCGAAAGAGCGACGGAATCCGGCGAAGATGTCGCCCACCTCGGTGGCTTCGCCGCGCACGACGCGGAGGAAAACGAAATACAAACCGCCCATCAACGGCCCGGCGATGATAAGGTTAGCGATGGAGAAAATCGGGCCGACAAACGGAATCGCCCCCAGCACGCCAATCATCCCCTCGATGGCGCCAAAGACCAGCGTGGTGAGGAACAGCAGGCTGAAATTGTCCTTCAACAACTGGTAGCCGCGCGAGATGCAGCCGCCGAGGTCGAGTTCGTAATCGCGTTGCAGATAATCCGCCGAGGCGGAGGATTTCAACGGCGCGATGGTTGCCGGCGCGCTGGCCGGGAACACCCCGGCGAATTCCGGAAAGTTGGCGAGCGGACGGAATTCCGCGTCGCTTTCCGCCTTCGCCAGCGAGGAAGCCGCCAGACGGCCTTCGGCGACCCACTGCCGCACGTCCGCTTCCGTGACCGGGCCGTATTCCTTGCCGTCGCCGCCGATGATGAGATAATTGGCCATAAGATGAAAGTGCTGCTGTTCTATCTAGTCCATTGCACCGGATGAAGCAAGCCGCTTTGCCGGTGCGGACGCAACGCCCGCCGCCGGCGGAAACAGCAACCGACGGAAACCCGCTCGCAAATTAATTTTTCTGCCTGAAACAAACCGGTCGTAAAATGCGTCTGACCAACCAGCCGGGTTATCGGCCAGCAGTGTTCACCGCCGGCGATGAGAATGATTATCATGTCCAGTTGCACCATGAGCGGATTTAGACATGTCGTGGCCTGCTGCGTTGCCCGGCTTTTTGTCGGCAGGTTTTTCGCCGGCGATAAAATCCGGCTAGCCGTCGTGCTGGTCGCGCTCGTCGCCGCCAACGCGCCCGGCCAGTTTGTCCACCCCGGAATGCTGGTGAACAGCGCCGAGCTGGCTTTTGTGAAAAGCAAAATCAAGGCCGGCGAGGAACCCTGGAAAAGCGCCTGGGAAAAGCTCCGGGCCGATCCTCACACCAAGCTCACCTGGAAAGCCAGGCCCATCGCCAACGTCTTTCGCGGGCCATACAACCGGCCGGATATCGGGGCAAGCAATCTGGGCAACGACGCTCAGGCCGCCTATATCCATGCGCTCGAATGGATTTTTACGGACAATCCCCAGCACGCCGCGAAGGCCGTCGAACTGATCAACGCCTGGTCCGGCAACCTGCAATCAATCCGGGGTTCGGATCAGCAATTGCTGGCCGGCATCGTGGGTTTCAAGTTCTGCAACGCGGCGGAACTGCTGAAATACACTTCGGACAAATGGTCGCCGGCGGATGAGGCCCAGTTCAGAAAAATGATGCTGAACGTCTTCTATCCGCTGGTCAAAGCGTATAAGCCCACGGCCTATGGCAACTGGGATGCGGCCATGAACCTGACCCTCATGTGCCTCGGCATCTTCACCGACAACCGGGAAATGTATGAGAGCGCGGTGAAATATGCGCAGACCGGCAAATCAAACGGGACGATACCCAATTACATATTCCGTTCGGGCCAGTGCCAGGAGAGCGGCCGGGATCAGGCGCACACCCAACTGGGGCTCGGATTCATGGCAGACCTCTGCGAAGTGGCCTGGAAACAGGGCGACGACCTGTATGGCGCCTTTGACAACCGCGTGGCCGCCGGCTACGAATACGCCGCCAAATACAACCTGAATCTCGCGGTGCCGTATGACGCGGTGCCGGATTTTTTTGGACACCACCTCAATGCCAAAATATCGGAGGACAAGCGCGGTGAATTCCGACCGATATACGAAATCGCCTACCATCATTATCACGACCGGCTGGGCTTGGAGATGAAATACACCAAACTGGTGCTCGACCGAATCCGGCCGGAAGGCTTCCACTGGGATCACCCGTCATTTGGAACCCTGCTCTACGAAAATGTGCCGCCGTTCCCGAAAGGTTATCGCCCGCCGAAATAGCGCGAGCACCGGCAAAACAAATTTTCTCGTCAACCTTGGCGAACGGTGTAGGTTGATTTTATGAAGCCACCGGGCCATAAAAAGCCGTCTGCCAAGTGTGACCGACTGACAACTATCGGAATTAGCCCACATCGGCTTTGGCTAATATAGATATAAGACGTATGACGCTACGTTTAAATTTTAAAGCGGCTATTCTCATGGCGGTTGCTCATTTTCTCGCCAGTCTTGGAGTATGTGAAGAGGTTGCATCGAAACACACCGGACTCTGGCAATGGCTAGCTTACGTTTTTGTTTATCCACTCAGGCTGATTTTGATTCGGTTTTTTGACTGGTTCGGATCATTCTTGAGTGTTCACGCTGGCCATATTTTGATTATTCTCGCTTTAGCCATTAATAGTGTTTGTTGGGGATTATTATTGAGCTTGATATTTTCATCAGCAAAGCAAGATGCGTATGACTAAAACACCTAACAGGGAAATGGGCCACAAATCCTTTCCGCTCGCTTGAACGTCATCCGTTCCGCACGAACATTTTTCCCGGCAACTGCCGCACCAGCCGTTTCATCTCCAGCCCGAACAGCGCCACGTTCACCGCCGAGCTCGGCAGGCCGCTCGCCCGGATGATTTCGTCAATGCTGGATTCGTCATCCGCCGGCACCGCGTCGAAAACTTTCTGCTCGTTCTCATTCAGCTCCAGCGCCGGCAGCACGCCGGTCTCGCTCGCCGTCGGCGGCCGGTTGCTCGTCGGGAAGAGATACTCGAACTCGCTGAGGATATCCTCCACGCCTTCGCACAGCTTCGCGCCTTTTTTGATGAGGTCGTGACAGCCCTTGCTGCGCGGCGAATCAATCCGCCCCGGCACCGCAAAAATCTGCCGGCCGTATTCCGTCGCGAAATTCGCCGTGATGAGCGCGCCGCTGGTCAGGTTCGCCTCCACCACCACCGTGCCCAGCGTCATGCCGGCGACGATGCGGTTGCGGATGGGAAAACTCTGCTTGTCTGCGGGCCGGTTGAACGGAAACTGCGTGAGGACCGCGCCGTTCGCCGCAATGCGCTCGAAGAGTTCCGCGTTCTCCGGTGGAAAAATCAGGTTGATGCCGGTGCCCAGCACGGCAATCGTCCGGCCTTTGCCGCTCAACGCGCCCTGATGTGCCGCCGTGTCGATGCCGCGCGCGCCGCCACTCACCACCGTCACGCCGGTGTAGGCGAGCTGATACGCCAGCTTGCGCGCGGTCTCAAGCCCGTAGTGCGTCGTCATCCGCGAGCCGACCATCGCCATGGCGTTCCGATCCTTCGCGGTGAGTTCCCCCTTACAATACAAAACCAGCGGCGGATCGTAGATCTCGCGCAGCGACGGCGGATAATGCTCGTCGGTGGAAATCAAAACGCGACAGCCGAAATCCGCGATGCGCTTCAGTTCGCCGGCGAGATCCACGGAGCTTTCCCAGTTGGCGATCTTTTCGGCGGTGTCCTCGCCGATGGTGCGGACGCGGAGGAGTTCGGACCGGGAGGCGGCGAGGATTTTCGGTGCGTCGCCGAAGTGCTGCACCAGCGAGCGGGCGCGCACCGGCCCGACGCCTTCAATCATGTTCAACGCGATGAGGGCTTCGCGGGAATCCATGTCTTGGATTAAAGGACTTCGCGGACCGGGTTTCAAGTTTCAAGTGCGGGCAAACTGCGAACTTGAAACTTGGCGCATGAAACTTGAAACTGGCGATGTGTCCGACCCAAGCCTGCTGCTCCTCATCCCGGCTTACAACGAAGAAGCGCGCATCGAACCGGTGCTGCGCGAATATGCGGAATTTTTCCAGAAAAACTATCGCGGCGACTTCCGGCTGGTCGTGGTGCTGAACGGCTGCCGCGACAACACGCTCGCCGTGGTGCAGCGCGTGGCGCAGGATTACTCCTCGGTCGGCTGGCTGGATTTCCCCGCGCCCATCGGCAAGGGCGGCGCGCTCATCGAGGGGCTGAAGCTCGCGGCGCACACGGAATGGATCGGCTATGTGGACGCGGACGGCGCGACCGGGCCGCAGGCGTTCATCGAGCTGGCGCGGCACATCGGCGATGCGGATTGCGTGGTCGGCTCGCGCTGGCTGCCGGACAGCGTGCTGCTCCAGAAACAGCCGAAGCTCCGGCAGTTCGTCAGCCGCTGTTTTCATGTCATCGTGGAAGCTCTGTTCTGGATGCACATCAAGGACACGCAATGTCCGTGCAAATTGATGCGCTGTGCCGCCGTGGAAAAAATTCATTCGTCGCTCTGCATCGCGGACCTGGCGTTCGACGTGAACCTGCTGGTGTCCATGAAGCGCGGCGGTTTCCGCCTGCGCGAAGTGCCGGTGGAATGGACGGACAAGGTCGGCTCCAAGGTCACGGCGGCGCTGTTCCGGAGTTCGCTGACAATGTTCCTTTCCGTCGTGCGCTTGCGGCTGATCTACTCGCCGTTCTATAAAATGCTCAAGCCGCTGCGGCCGCTGGAGGCGTGGATCTACAAAAAATTGCGCGCGCCGCAGCCGCTCTCGCGTTCGGCAGGAAAAAGTTAAACCACCTTCGCCTTGGCTCCCCAAGTGAACCACGCGCACACTGCGAACAGCAGCAAGTTGAAAACGCCCAGCGTCTGCAGCACCATCACGAGGCTGGCGTGGAACTGCGTCAGCGCGAACGCATAGCCTGCCGCCAACACCACCAGCACCGGCACGATGCGGAAATCCGCCCGCGCGAGCAGGTTGTTCACCAGCGCGTTCGCCAGCGCCAGCGGCACCATCGCCCACGCATACCACGGCAACACCGCCGCCGCGACCTTCACGAACGATTCCTTGAAGACGAACTTGATGACCCACGGCGCCAGCACCGTCAGCCCCAGCGCGCCGCACGCCGCCAGCACGCCGGAACCGAGCAGCACGAGGCCGAGCAGATTGCTTTTCTCCGACTTCGCGGCGCTGTGCACGATTTTCGGGAACATCACCGTCGCCAGCGGCAGCACCACCCACAGCAACGCCCGCGCCAGCGTGCCCGCGCCGGTGTAGAAGCCGGATTCATCCTGCGTGAAATACGCCTTCACGAACATCGTGTCGGCCGTGAACAGAAATTGCACCGCGCCGAAACCCAGCATCAGCGGCACCACCTGCGCCAGCCAAGCACGCCAGGCGAACGGCTCCGCGCGCAACGCCCACAAACCGCGCGTCTGCCACACGCCCGCCGCCACCGCGATGAACAGCCCGACCACCACGCCGATGACCATGCCCAGCGAACCCATCGCCGCCAGCAATACCAGCCCCGCCGCGATGGCGAACCGCGCGCCGCCGTTCAAGATGTTGACCCAGCCCATCCAGAAAAAATTTTGCTGCCCCTGCATCACGCCCAGAAACATCGGCAACCAGAAGCAAAACAGCACCACCGCCAGCGTGATCCACAGGCTCGCCACGCTCGTCAGTTTCCACGCCGCGAGGATTTGCGCCTGCCAGAAGAACACACCCAACGCGCCGAGCAGCACCAGACCCAGCGTGCCCAGCCACGCCAGCCGGATCATGCCCGCGAGCTGCCGTTCGCGGTTCGTGGCCAGCGCCTGCGCCGTCTGCTGCGCGAAGACCATCTGCAACGGCATGTTCGGCACGCACATCGCCACCGCCAGCATCACGCCGAACGCGCCATATTCCGCCGCCGAAATCTTTTTGCTCAACAGATGGACGAAATAGAACAGCGCGCCGCCGCCGATGTTGGCGATCATCAGCCAGCCGCTCTGGCGGAAAAACGCCGCGTGCGGCTTGGGGTCGCCGGTGGAAATGTTGGCTGTGCTGGCCATGGCGCGCGAAGATTGGCGAAAGTGTCCGGCGGTGGAAAGAATTTAATTTAACTCAGCGGCGGCGTTTGAGTTTCTGCCTTTGCCACCTTTCCCGATGTTATGCAACATCATCTGACTCATCAAAATATCGTTTTTGATTGTGCCAGCGATAACCCCAATAAATTGCAACAGGCAAAGACAATACTGCCAGCATCACTGCAAACAGCAAAAAATCGCGATTGGACTCTTGAGGATACTCTTGCCCAACCGCGACTGATCCACCTATGACAAAACCTAACCAAGCTACGGCTTGGGCGACAAAAACCAAACGCCAGGCAACCATGCGCCGGCGGGATACAGCCCATGCGAGGTAAAGAAAGCCGCACCCAATCAACGCAACAAATCCGCGAGACAAAAAACTCTGGTAACAAGTGACCGTATAGCCACCTTTCGTGGTATTAAATGATGCAACGCCAGAAATAGCCGAAAGCAAGCAAATGATCCCTGAAATACTTAACGATGTAATGACGCGTGTCATGTTGCCTAAATAGTATTACTAAGCCAAAGTGCGTGCATATGCTGTGACCGGCTGACCTTTCCATCTGCGGCTTGAATCATGAGTTAATGGAAGCGGGATTGTGAATTTCCAGCAAGGTTTATAATCGCCGCACAAATCTATCACGGCAGCGACCGGAAAAACCGGACAAGCAAATCCTTCCCGCGCTCCAGCTCCGCCAGCGAAATCCATTCGTCCGCCGTGTGCGCCTGCGCGATGTCGCCGGGGCCGAACACCACGCTGGGAATGCCGCCCGCCGCCAGCACCGCCGCGTCGCAAAAATAATTCACCCCGACCAGCCGCTTCTGTCCGGCGGTGCCCAGAAACTGCCGGACCAGCGGCAGTTTCGCCTCCGTCTCCAGCGGCAGCGCCGGCGCGGCCTTGGAACTGGAAATGGTCGCGGCCAATTTTTTGGCTCGCAGCAGCGCGGTGATCTCATGACGCACCCCGGCCTCCGTCTCGCCCGGCAGCGTGCGCCGGTCAATCTCGATGGCGCAGGCGTCCGGCACGATGTTCGGCTGCGTGCCGCCGGAAATTTTTCCCACGTTCACCGTGGCGCAGCCGAGCAGCTTGTGCTTTCGCCGCCGCAACTGTGCCGCGTAATCCGTCTCCAGCACCTCCACGATCCGCGCCATCTCGTGGATGGCATTTTCGCCGAGGTGCGGCGTCGCGCCGTGCGCCGCGCGACCGCGCGTGGCGAGTTGCAGCCACAGGCTGCCCTTGTGCGCCGTGACGACTTGCAGCCGGGTCGGCTCGCCCACGATGGCGAGATCCGCCTTGAAACCGCCCGCCGCCAGCGCGCGGGAACCGGCCTGCGCATGTTCCTCGTCGATCAATCCCGCAAAAATAATTTCCGTCTGCTGCGGCCGGTTTTTGGTTCCGGCCAGTTCCATCAACGCCGACAGCATCGCCGCGACGGAACCTTTCGTGTCGCACGCACCGCGCCCGTGGAGCCGGCCGTTTTTGCGCTGCGGAATGAATTTTGTTCCGTCCGCACCAACGGTGTCCAGATGCGGCGCGAGCAAAATGGTTTGTTTGACTTTTCCGGTTGGCAATAAGCGCGCAATGACATTGGAACGGCTTGGTGATTTAGGGTGGCCGTCCGCAAGGACCTTTTGAAATTCCACTTCCAGGCCGGCGCGGGCGGCGGTGGCAGCGAGAAAATCCGCGACGCGCTGTTCACCGGCGTGGGGATGGCGCGGCGGCAGGAACGCGGGGTTCACGCTGGGCAGCGCGATGATTTCGGCGAGCAGTTTTTCCGTGCGCGTCACGGCAGCAGGATGCCAGACACGCGGCGGTGACGAAAGCCGTTTCGTCAGCCGGCCACGTCCACGCTCACGATTTCGCCGACTTCGCATTCGGCGCGCACCTCGAACGGCCGGCAGCAGACCTCGCAATCGGTCGTGAATGTCTGGCTGGCGACCGTCGCGTCCACCGCCAGATCAAACGACTGGCCGCAGAACGGGCATTGCACGGTGACGAATTCTTCCATGCGCCAATCTAGCCGCTCACGGCCAAAGCGCAAATTTCTAGGTTTGCCACTTTTGCCGTTTTCAGAGATAGTTTCCGACCGCATTGCGGATAAACATGAAACCCCAAGTCGAAATCTACGACACGACCCTGCGCGACGGTTCGCAGGGCGAAGGCATCAATTTCTCGGTCGCGGACAAGCTCCGCATCGCCGAGAAGCTCGACGCTTTTGGCGTTCATTACATTGAAGGCGGCTGGCCGGGCAGCAACCCCAAGGACATCGAATTTTTCGCGCAGGCCAAGAAACGCAAATTTAAGAATGCGAAGCTCGCCGCCTTCGGTTCCACGCGCAAAAAAGCCACGCCGGTGGAACAAGACGACCAGGTGCGCTTGCTCATCGAGGCGGAAACGCCCGTCGTCACGATCTACGGCAAGACTTCGATGCTGCACGTGAAGGAAGTGTTGCGCTGCACGCCGGAAGAAAATCTGGCAATGATTGCGGACACCGTGAAATTTCTGAAAGACCACGGCAAATTTGTCATCTACGACGCGGAGCACGCGTTCGACGGCTACAAATTGAACGCCGAATACGCCCTCGACACCTGGCGCGCGGCGGAAAAGGCCGGCGCGGATTTCGTGGTGCTGTGCGACACGAACGGCGGCTGTCTGCCGAGCGAAATTGCCGCCATCACCAAGACGGCGGTGAACAAATTGAATTGCAAGGTCGGCATCCACACGCACGACGACAGCGGCGTGGGCGTGGCCAACTCGCTCGCGGCGCTCGACGCCGGCGCCTGCCATGTGCAAGGCACCGTTAACGGCTACGGCGAACGCACGGGCAATTGCAATCTCATCAGCGTCATCCCGCTGGTGCATTTCAAGCAGAAGAAAAGCTGCGTGCCGGCGAAGTCGCTGCCGAAGCTCAAAGAACTTTCCATGTTTGTGGACGAGGTCGCCAACATCCGGCACAACCCGCGCCTGCCGTGGGTGGGTTCGGCGGCGTTCGCGCACAAGGGCGGCACGCACGTCAATGCCGTGCAAAAGCTCGCGTCGAGCTACGAGCACATCAATCCCGAACTCGTCGGCAACGCGCGGAATATTCTCATCAGCGACCTCGCCGGCCGCAGCAACATCGTGATGAAGGCGAACGAACTCGGTTTCAAGCTGACGAACGACACGCCAGAGTTGAAACCGATTTTGAACCGCATCAAGGAATTGGAAAACGCCGGCTACGAATACGAGGCCGCCGAAGGTTCGATGGCGTTGCTCATCAGCAAGACGCTCAAGCATCGCGAACTGCCGTTCACGGTGGATACTTATCACGTCTCCATGCGCCGCGACGCGAAGAAATCCGTCTGCGCCGCCACCGTGGAAGTGCGCGTCGGCAAACGCCGTGCCAAAGCGGACGCCAAGGGCGACGGCCCAGTGAACGCGCTCGACGCCGCGCTGCGACTCGCGCTCGCGAAGTTTTTCCCGCAGCTCAAAAAAATCACGCTCACGGATTACAAGGTGCGCATCCTCGACGGCGTGGCCGGCACGGCGGCGAAGACGCGCGTGCTCATCGAATCCACCGACGGCCGCCGCGAGTGGGGCACCGTCGGCGTGAGCGAAAACATCATCGAAGCCAGCCTCGAAGCGCTGGTGGACTCGATGGAATACGCGCTGTTGAAGAAATGATTTTTCAACGCAAAGGCGCAAAGCAGCAAAGCCGCCAAGCGAAAGAAACTTTGTGTCTCCGCGCCTTTGCGTCTTTGCGTTAAATTTCCCATGAACGAGATTCCCAAAGCCTACGAACCGCAAGCGGTCGAAGACAAATGGTATAAATTCTGGCTCGACGAAAAATGTTTCGTCGCCAACGAAAAGTCCGCCAAGCCCGGGTATTCCATCGTCATTCCGCCGCCGAACGTCACCGGCATGCTCCATATGGGCCACGTTCTGAATAACACCATTCAGGATATCCTCAGCCGCAAGGCGCGCATGGACGGCAAGGAAGTTCTCTGGCTGCCCGGCACCGACCACGCGGGCATCGCCACGCAGGTGATGGTGGAAAAGCAGCTCAAGAAGGAGGAGAAAAAATCCCGGCACGATCTCGGCCGCGAGGAATTTTTGAAACGCGTCTGGGCGTGGAAGGAAAAGCACGGCGACATCATCATCAACCAGCTTAAGAAGCTCGGTTGCTCGTGCGATTGGACGCGCGAACGCTTCACGATGGATCCGGAATATTCGCGCTGCGTGCAGAAGGTGTTTGTCGAGCTTTACAAAAAAGGCCTGATTTATCGCGGCAAACGCATGGTGAATTGGTGCCCCGTGTCGCAGACCGCGTTGTCTGATGAAGAAGTGGAAATGAAACCGCAAAAAGGTTTCATGTATCACTTCAAGGTGCAGGTCGCGGAAGCACCGGACACCTGGCTCACCATCGCCACGACGCGACCCGAGACGATTCCCGGCGACACCGCCGTGGCCGTGAATCCGAAAGACCCGCGTTACGCGCATCTCATCGGCAAACACATCGTGCGTCCGCTGCCCGCCGAACTGCCGCGCGAGCAAAAGCTCATCCCGATCATTGGCGACGAGCATGTGGATTTTGAATTCGGCACCGGCGTGCTCAAGGTCACGCCCGCGCACGACAAGGCGGACTTCGACATCGGCACGCGCCACCAGCTGCCGCTCATCGAAGTCATCAACGCCGACGGTTCAATGAACGACCTCGCGGGCGCGGATCTGCGCGGCTTGGATCGTTTCAAGGCGCGGAAAATCGCCGTGGAAAAATTGCGCGAGCTGGAAATGCTCGTGGAAGAAAAGCCTTACGAGAACAACGTCGGCTTCAGCCAGCGCGCGGATGTGCCGATTGAACCGCGTTTGAGCGAGCAATGGTTTTTGAAATATCCCGCCGTGCCGGAATCCAAGGCCTGCGTGGCCGAGGGCCGGATGAAATTTCATCCCGACCGCTGGGCGAAAGTTTACGACCACTGGCTGACGAACATTCAGGACTGGTGCATCAGCCGCCAGCTTTGGTGGGGACATCGGATTCCGGTGTGGAGTATCACTTGCCAAGGAACCAAGACCACGGAAGTTTTTCATGTTCTTGACCAAGTTCTCCAAGGAACACTTGAAGACATTCTCGCTGGCAAAGGGAACGAAGAATCCATTCGCATTATAAATGCTGAAACCGGCGCGCCACTTAATCCGACTGTCACAGACTTCAATCACGGATTAAACGGAATCAAAGTCGTGATTCAGGTTGCGCAAGTGAATGAAAACATCGGCGCTGGCCTTCAACAAAACGGCTTCACCCAAGATTCCGACGTCCTCGACACGTGGTTCAGCTCGTGGCTGTGGCCGTTCGCCACGATGGGCTGGCCGGAACAGACCGAGACGTTGAAGAAATTTTATCCGACCACCGACCTCGTCACCGGGCCGGACATCATTTTCTTCTGGGTCGCGCGCATGATCATGGCCGGCTACGAATTCATGGGCGAGGCGCCGTTTGCGCTCCCGGATGCGATGCCGTTCCAGAATGTTTATTTCACCGGCATCATCCGCGACAAGCAAGGCCGCAAGATGTCCAAGACGCTTGGCAATTCGCCCGACCCGCTCGTGCTCATCGCCCAATACGGCGCGGACGCCCTCCGCTTCGGCACCATGCGCAGCGCGCCTCTCGGTCAGGACGTTTTGTTCGATGAAAAGGATGTCGAGTTGGGTAGAAATTTTTGCAACAAACTTTGGAACGCTTGCCGTTTCCGCCAGATGCAGGGCGGCGAAGTGCAGGGCGAGATCGAACGCACGTTGCTCACGCCGGATGACAAATGGATTCTGCTCAAGCTCGACGCCGCGATCCGCGAAGTCACGATTGCGCTGAACGAATACAAATTTAGCGAAGCCACCGCTGCACTCTACCGCTTTTTCTGGAACGAGTATTGCGACTGGTATGTCGAGGCGAGCAAGGCCGTGTTCTTCGGCACCGACGCCAAGCAAAAGGCGAACACGCTCGCGGTGATTGATTTTGTGTTGTCGCACACGATTCGTTTGTTCCATCCGTTCCTGCCGTTCATCACGGAAGAACTCTGGCACGGCATGGGTTATTCCACCGACATGCCGGAAAACCAGGGCGGCAAGACCATCATGAACGCCCCGTGGCCCATGCCCTTCGACGACGATTTCAAAGGCCACTACGGTCTCGATGATTGTTACCTCGAGATGACGGACACGAAATACGAACTCGTCCGCAACGGTCGCGATTTGCGTCGCGCCGGAAATATTCAGGCCGCCAAGAAGGTGAAATACGTCTTCAAGCCCGCGCAGCATCTCACGCCGCACGACGCCGAAGTCATCAAGCTGCTGCTCAACGCCGAGTCACTCGAAGTGAACGCCGATTACCAGCCGCCGAAAGGCACGCCGGTCGTCGCCTCGCCGCTCGGTGAATTGTTCCTGCCGCTGGAAGGTTTGATTGATGTCGCCGCCGAAAAAATCCGCCTCGTCAAAGAGATTGAAAAAATCCAATCTGAAATCGTGAAGGTGGAGCAGAAGCTGGCGAATCCGAACTTCACGACGAAAGTTCCGCCCGCCGTGCTCGCCGAACACGAGCAACGACTGCTGGACTGGCGCGCGAAGCTCGCCCATACGGAATCATCCTTGCAAGCGCTATCCAGTTAAGCAGGAAAGGTTGGCCGTTTTGCTTTTTTTGCCGCCAGACCGACCCGCTCACAGCCGAGTAGCCGGCTGATTTTTACAAAATCATTTATTAATAGATTTAATAACTCGCTTTCGCCGCGCTAAACCAATTTTCAAATAACCCACAAGCTGCTTGTCTTCAACAAGATATATGCATCATTAGAATTTGACACGTTGGCCCAAAGTGCCTTAACGTGTCATGGCAACGGTGTCGCGCTGAAATGTCTTCAGTCGTCAATTGGCGTTGCAGCAGTAATCTTTAGTTCCCAAGGTTCCTATATGAGTAATGCAACAGTCGGCGTGTCGTCAGGCGGTGCGCCCAAAGTTTCGCGGATCAACGAAGTGGTCATCCGCATCGCGGGTAATTCGCAGGACGGCATCCAGGCCATCGGCGGTTTCCTCGCGCGGCTCGCGGGCCGCAGCGAGCAGGAAGTCATGACGTTCATGACCATTCCGTCCACCATTTCCGGCGGGCCATCCATCTTTCAGGTGCGCATCGGCAGCGGCGAGGTGCTGACCTCCGGCGACGATGCGGATGTGCTGCTCTGCTTCTACCAGCACAGCTACGAAGGCCACATCAATTCGCTCAAGAAAAAGGGCATCGTGCTTTATGACAGCGACCATGTGGTGCCGAAGGAAGAATGGCTGGCGTCTTACCACCACGTCGGCATTCCGATCTCCTCGCTGACCGTCGAGGCCATCGGCGGCACCGCCAAGGACAAAGGCAAAAACATTTACTCGCTCGGTCTCATCGCCCGCATGTTCGACCTGAACGTGCCGAAACTGGAAAAGCTCCTCGGCGAGCGTTTCACCGGCAAGGATCCGAGCATCCTGAACAACGCGCTGGCCGCGTTCCACGCGGGCTATGCCAATTCGCCCAGTAACGTGCTGGAGACGTTTCAGATCACGGAAAGCCAGAAGAAGGACGGCCACCAAGTCGTGATGAACGGCAATGAAGCCATCGCCTATGGTCTCATCGCCGCCGGCGTGCGTTTCGGCGCGGCCTATCCGATCACGCCGTGGACGGACATCATGGAAATCATGCGCCGCGAACTGCCGAAATACGGCGGCACCTTCATCCAGTGCGAAGACGAAATCGCCTCCGTCTCGATGGCGCTCGGCGCGAGCTTCGCCGGTCGCGTGGCGGTCACTGGTTCCAGCGGGCCCGGCATCGCGCTCAAGACCGAAGCTATCGGCTGGGCGGTCATGGCGGAAATGCCTTTGGTCGTCATCAACGTCCAGCGCGGCGGCCCCTCCACCGGCATGCCGACGAACATCGAGCAGTCGGACTTGAACATCGCCATCAACGGCGGCCACGGCGACGCCCCGCGCGTCGTGCTCGCGCCCGCGAACGTCGAAGATTGTTTTTACATGGCCATCGAGGCCGTGAACATCGCCCGCAAATACAGCACGCCGGTGTTTTTCCTCACGGATCAGGGCATCGCCACGCGCATCGAGGCGTTCACCGAGCCGAACCTGGAAAAAATTTGCCAGGACATCACGCCGGACTTCACACCAGTCGCGTCGCACAAACCTTACGATCTCGCCGCGAAGGACGGTATCACGCAGCACGTCAAGCCGGGCACACGCATTCTCGACGGCAAATATCCCATCGCCACCGGCCTCGAACACGACGAATACGGTCATCCGAGCGGCTCGCCAAAAGTCCACATGGCGCAGAACGCCAAGCGCCGGAAAAAATTGCAGGCGCTCGGCGCGACACTGCCGCTGCCGAAAGTTTACGGCCCTTCGGAAGGCAACATCCTGCTCGTCGGCTGGGGTTCCACCGAAGGCCCGATCCGCGAAGCCGTGGATCGTTTCCGCGCCGCCGGCGACAGCGTGTCCGCGATCCATCTGCGCCACGTCAACCCGCTGCCGAACGGTTTGGAAAATATTTTCTCCGGCTTCCACCACGTCCTCGTCGTGGAAATGAACGACGAGGGCCTTTACGGCTACGGACAGCTCGGTGCCGTGCTGCGCGCGCGCTATGCCGATCCGAAAATTCAGGGCATCAACAAAACCGACGGCCTGACTTGGAAGGTCAAGGAAATCGTCGAACTCGTGAAAGCCAAAGCGAAGAAATAATTTCAACCGCCAAAAACTATGAGCCAGACTTTGACCGAAAAACCGATCGTCCCCGCCGTCGTGACCGAATCCGCCACCGGCGAACGCAAGGGCCTCACCAAAAAAGAAATCGCCGCCGACCACCCGACATGGTGCCCCGGCTGCGGCGACTTTTCCGTGCTCGCGCTGTATTTCAAGCTGATCGAGAAACGCAAGCTGTGGCATGAGAAGATCACCACCATCTCCGGCATCGGCTGCTCCAGCCGGTTTCCGTATTTCGTGCAGGCGCACGGCGCGCACTTCATCCACGGTCGCGCGCTGCCATTTGCCAGCGGCGTTTCGCTATCGCGCCCGGACTTGCACGTCTTCGCCTTCAGCGGCGACGGCGATGCGTTCTCCATCGGCGGCAACCATTTCACGCACACCGCGCGCAAGAACATCAAGATGACGCTCGTCGTCATGGACAACCAGGTTTACGGCCTCACGAAGAAACAGACTTCACCCACATCGCCGCTCGGTTTCAAGAGCAAGACCGACATCTGGGGCGCGGTGGATTATCCGATCAATCCCGCCAAGCAGGCCATCGCCGTCGGTGCGTCGTTCGTTGCGCGCACGACCGCCTCGAATCCGAACCACGTCCTCGCGACGATGGAAGCCGCGATGGATCATGACGGTTTCAGCTTCGTGCATTGCCTGAGCGAGTGTGTGGAATTCTACGAAGGTGCTTTCGATTCCGCGAATCCCCGCAAGGGCGGCGCGTTCAACGAAGTGCCCAAGAACCACGACGCGACGGACGAACACGCGGCCTACAAGCTGGCCAGCGCGGATTTCCCCGGCAACTTCGGCGTGCTTTACAAGGTCAACAAGCCGACCAAGAACGCCCGCGAAGCCGAGATCAACGCGAGCTTCCAGAGCAAGTTCACCGGCCTGAAAGACTGGCAGATTTTGCAAAAGACCTTTGGCCGGATGAAGTGATTCACTTTGAAAATTCAAGCCCCGGCGCAAGTCGGGGCTTTTTTATTTCACCACCAAGACACCAAGCTTCGTAAATTCTTCCGTCGCGCCTTTGCGGCTTTGTTGTTAAATTCTCCGTTCAACGGCATGGCTCACATCCACGAAAAAATTGATTTCACCGTCGCGATTTTCATCGTTCACGACGGGAAGATTCTGGTCATCCATCATCGCAAGCTCGACAAGTGGCTGCCGCTCGGCGGGCACATCGAGCTGGACGAAGACCCGGAACAGGCCGCCTTGCGCGAGGCGAAGGAAGAAAGCGGTCTCGACGTGGAACTGCTTGGCGAACGTCCGCCCACCACGTCACCCGGCACCCGCGCGCTCATCGCGCCGCGCTTTCTCGACATCCACCGCATCAACGACACGCACGAGCACATCGGCCTGATTTATTGGGCGCGACCAAAAAATTCCGCCGCCATCAAACTCGCGACGGAAGAACACCACGACATCCGCTGGTGCAACCGTGACGATCTGGAAAAACTCTCGCCACCGATGACCGACGCCGTGAAATGGTATTGCCGCCAGGCGATTGAAGAAATTTCCCGCCACCCGTGAACGCCCGCCACCAAAAGCAATTCCTCTGCTACACGATCGAAGGCCTGAACTCCTTCGGCACCGTGCTGTATTTCACCTACATCTATTTTCTGCTGCACGCGCAATTCGGTTTTCGCGACGCGCAAAATCTGGCCGTCGCCGCGCTGCTCGGCCTCGTCTATGCGATCGCCGCGTGGCAGGGCGGCAAGTTCGGCCAGCGCCACGGCAACTTCGCCGCGCTCAAACTGGGTTTCGGCCTTATGGCCGTCAGTTACCTCATCGCCTCGCAACTGCATTTCGCAGCGGGCCAAATCCTCGGCGCGGCGGCGGTGTCGGTGGGCATGTGCTTCACTTGGCCCGCGCTGGAGGCGCTCATCAGCGAGAACGAAACGCCCGAACGCGTGCCGCACGCCATCGGCATCTACAACATCACCTGGGCCGCGACCAACGCCGGCGCCCTGTTCATCGGCGGCACCATCATCGAGAAATTCGGCTATGCAAGCCTCTACTGGCTGCCGCTCGGCATCGTGCTGTGGCAACTCGTGCTGACCTTCCGGCTGGAGACAATAAAACTGCCGGCGGTTGAAAAAACTGCTGCGCCGCCGCCCGGCACGGATCGCCCGTCGCCAGCGCGCGCGAAAAATTTTCAGCAACTCGCGTGGCTGGCCAATCCGTTCGCCTACATCGCCATCAACACGCTCATCGCCGTGCTGCCGGGCGTCGCGGCAAAATTTCACCTCACGCCGATGTTCGCCGGCTTCGCGTGTTCGCTGTGGGGATTCGTGCGGCTGGCGACATTTGTGGTGCTATGGCGCTGGCACGGCTGGCATTACCGGTTCCGCTGGCTGGCGGCGGCCTTTGCGCTGCTCATCGGGTCGTTCGCCGCGATCCTCATCGCGCCGAATTTGTGGGCGGTGCTGGCGGCGCAGGCGTTTTTCGGCGCGGCCATCGGCCTGATCTATTACTCGTCGCTGTTCTACTCGATGGACGCGAGCGACACGAAGAGCGAGCACGGCGGCATCCACGAGGCCGCCATCGGCATCGGCAACTGCCTCGGCCCGGCGGTCGGCGCGGTGTCACTGCAATTCCTGCCGCAAACCGCCAATGCCGGCGCGCTGGCGGTGACGGCATTGCTCCTCGCCGGATTTGCCGGGCTGCTCGCCATCCGCAAGCCGGCCCGCTGATTTTTCCTCTGTGAACTCCGGGCGGCTGTGGCTAAACTGATTTTATGTCTGCTGAACAACAACCGGTGCCCGATGCGCCGAATCCTGAACGCAAAACTTTGGACGACCGCGCCAAGATGACCGAACTGGAGCGCATCCGGCACTCCTGCGCGCACGTCATGGCCACCGCGATTTTGCGGCTTTGGCCCGAAGCCCAGTTCGCCGCCGGCCCGCCGGTGGAGAACGGTTTCTACTACGACGTGGATCTCCAGCATCGCATCTCGCCCGAAGATTTTCCGAAGATCGAAGAGGAAATGAAGAAGGAGATCAAGGCGAACAACGTCTTCGAGAAAATCATCGTCACCCGCGAGCAGGCCATTGCCGATTCACAGAGCGGACGGCTCGGCGGATTGACCGAACGTCCGGGCAACGTGAGCAAATTCAAGCTCGGCAATCTCGAAGCCATTCCCGAGGGCGAACCGATTTCCTATTTCAAGAACGGCGATTTCATTGACCTGTGCGCCGGCCCGCACGTGATGCGCACGGGCAACATCGGCGCGTTCAAGCTCACCAGCGTGGCCGCCGCGTATTACAAGGGCGACGAAAAAGGTCCGCAGCTTCAGCGCATTTACGGCACGGCGTTCAAGAACAAGACCGCGCTCGACGAGTATTTCAAGATGATCGAGGAGGCCAAGCGGCGCGACCATCGCAAGATCGGCGCGGAGATGGGGCTGTTCGCGATTGACACGGAATTTGTCGGGCCGGGCATGCCGCTGTGGCTGCCCAAGGGCACGGTGCTCGTCGAGGAACTGGAGAAGCTGGCCAAGGAAACCGAATTCGCCGCCGGCTA
>Ga0208872_1000311_pt1 | contig 39993 bp, 38 predicted proteins | sample CryBogCBH12Aug08_FD_185508 | JGI IMG/M metagenome (GOLD analysis project Ga0208872, IMG submission 185508) | Freshwater microbial communities from Crystal Bog, Wisconsin, USA - CBH12Aug08 (SPAdes) | ecosystem: Environmental > Aquatic > Freshwater > Lake | place: Crystal Bog, Wisconsin, USA...
TCGTCATGCTCTCAGTGAGTCATTTTATCGGAATGGAAGTTTTTTCCAGCTTGTTGCATGCTTCCCATCCAGTCGACCCAAGTCATCTCAGACCCCATCCATTCAGACTTTTCGGGTTTGTTTTGCGTTTATCTGCAATCATTTTAACTGCGTGGATTGCGGCACGCTGGCTGGCGCGTCCAATTAATCAGTTGGCACTGGCAGCCAGTAAATTGGGTGAGAGTCTTGAAAGTGCACCCTTGGACGAAACACGCGGCCCTTTCGAAATTCGTCAGGCTTCTGCGGTGTTCAACCAGATGCAGACACGACTCAAAATACAGATTGCCGAACGGAATCAGTTCCTGGCCGCAGTTTCACATGATCTGCGCACGCCGATTACAAGGCTAAAATTGCGTGCGCAGAAAGTGGTTGCGCAGGATTTGCAGCAGGATATTCAAAGTGACATTAACGAAATGACCGTGATGATTGATGCCACGCTGGATTATCTGCGCGGTGATGGAATACCAGAGGCATCTTGTCTTCTGGATGTCACGGCGCTGGTACATTCTTTGGCAGAAGATGCCGAGGAGAGGGGAGAAGTTGTAACCGTTACCGGTCAAGTGCAACCAATCATGACACAGGCTACAGCTTTGCAGCGCTGCCTGAATAATCTTGTGGAAAATGCCTTGCGCTATGGCAATCGTGCGGATATTAAACTGGATGATTCCGGGAATAAACTTATTATTGCAATCCGTGATGCCGGAGAGGGTATTCCGGAAGACAAACTGGAGGCGGTATTCGCGCCCTTTTATCGACTTGATCAATCTCGAAGCAGGCATACCGGAGGTGTCGGGCTTGGTCTATCGATTGCCCGTGATATTGTCCAAAAACTGGGTGGAAAACTTACCTTGAAAAATGCCTCTGAAGGTGGATTGATAGCCACTTTGGAGCTGCTCAAGCGTTAGAAACCTGCATTTCTTTACGAATTACTGAAAATGAATTTTCACCGCACCCAGTTCAGCAAACTCCCCGACAAATGTTTGGCCTGCTTTGGCAGGATGAGCGCGCGTGAGTCCGCCGGTAAGGATAATTGATCCGGCATGAATTATTTTGCCTGACATGGCAAGAAAGTTGGCTAACCAAGCCAAAGCCAATAGTGGATCTCCCAGTGCATTTGCCCCGATTCCATGATCAAGGGTTTTTCCCTCAGACCAAAGTAAAGTTCCAAGTAAACGAAGGTCTTGGATAGACCTCAGGCTACGGGGTGACCCGGTAATAAATCGAGCACTCGAGCTATTGTCGCTGATATTGTCCACTGCCTTGAAGCTGTAATCATGATAACGAGTGTCAACAATCTCAAGAGCAGGAAGAACTGCATCCACAGATTGGAAGATACTGCTGCGGTTGTGTCCGTCCCCGGTGATATCTTTTCCAACCAGCAAAGCGATTTCTGGTTCGACCAAAGGATGAATTAATTCTTGAATCTTAATGCATCCTGATTCCTCACTGCCCCGTAGATCTTCTGTAAGTACACCATAATTTGGATGAGTGATATTCATTTGGGCTCGCATCGCGGCACTGGTGTATCCCAGTTTGAATCCGACCTGTCGGGATCCACGAAGTGACAGTTTCTGGGCTTGAATCGCGTACGCTGCGGTTTCATCAAGGTGGTAGATCGTATCTGACAGACGCAATATCGAAACGCAGCTTCTTTCAGCATTTAACAGGGACTCTGCACAATCGTGAATCAGTTGTGTATTTGTAATCATTCTGTTCTCCAATCATGCTACCGAGAAAGGCAGGGGTAATACTCCAAGTAATGTGACCCGAGTTATTTAAATTTTTGGCAACCTAAAATAATAATTTTACTGCAATGAGCGCAACCGAAATGGATATGGTTATTAACCAGGCCGGAGCGACCCATTTCCAGAACCATATAAATGCATGAATTCCTGGAGATTTAGTCAAATCAACCCATTTTCTTTTTGCTTTATCAGGAAACCAGATTGCGATTGAAATAATCAGGGAGAAATAATATAAGCCCAGAAATATGGAAATCAGCGCAGCGATAAAAACAATTAGCCCGAGGCTCATTTGCAAATTTCCAGAGATAACGTTGGATGTGCAGGTGTCACGATTTGGAGTGTTGAGCGTCACTCAATTGGTTGGACACATATTCGGCTCTTGATGCAGCGTTGTTGATATGATTATTCAGGGTGCACCAGGCAAAAAATTCTTTTGGATTGATCATACATTCAACGGTGCGAACGCCGGAGCGTTGCAATTCTCTTCGAGCTGATATCGCCATCGCTTCCCATTCATGAAATGAGTTTTCAAAACACTCGGGGTCTGCTGCTGAGGCTTTGACTTCAGCCCAGGTTTCCTCACCATACCATGTGACGCCTGCCAAAATAGACTGGTTACGTTTTTTTGCTCTCAAGCGTTGAAGAAGTGAAGGTTTACTCATACCCAAAAGTATATTCCTGAAATGGGATGTAGTGCGTAAAAATCTTTGACCTATACTGAAACTTTCAGATTGAGAATGAAAAGCTCAGGTTTACGGTTCTGTAATGGCTTCATCCGAGGCTTTCAGCATTGGCCATAAGATGTATGACATGACTGAACGTTTGCCAACTACAATTTCTGCCGTCAGCGACATGCCGGGTAATAATCTCCCGCCTTCAGGCATCTTTTTCAATTGTATGGATTTTAAATGAACACGGCCGGTATAGTAGGATTCAGATCCTGCAGCCGCGGATGCATCTCGATGAAAGGCATCCTCGCTGATTGTACGTATTTCACCGTCCAGCATGCCGTGTTTCTGGTAGGGAAAGGCATCAAGTTTCACATGAACCTTGTCTCCGGTTTTCAAATAACCCACATCCATTGCGTCAATCTGTACTTCAGCTTCAAGTTCGGCACCCAAAGGGACAAGTGTAAACAGTTTTTCCGCTCCCTGGGCAATGGATCCCTGTGATAGTTTTGCTATGTCCAGAACAACTGCATCAATAGGAGAGGTCAGTTCCACTAATTTGCTGCGTTTATCTGCTTTTTGCAATTGCTCGCTTACAGAGTCGCGTTCGCGTGAAACACTGAGTAATTCCTCCATCATTTTCTGACGCCAGCCAGACTCGAACGAGGCCTTCTCGGCTTCCAGTCCTGCAAGCTCGCGCGCAATTTCGGACTGTCTGTTCTTGGACATTTCCAGACTGCGTTCTGCCTCAATCAATCTATCTTGAACATCAAGCAGGCGAGAACGTACGGCATATTTCTGATCAACCAGGTTTTGCTCCATGACTTCCATTTCTTTAAGTACTTTCACCCGTGAAGCCAATCCCTTCTGATCTCGCAAGTTGGTTTCCAAAGTGGCACGGGAACGCGCGATAGATTCCTGAAGCTTATGAACCTGGGCAGTATAGTTAGCATGGCGTTCACCGGACAGGCTTGATTGCAGCATGCTGTCATCGTCTGATACGGTACTGGTTCCTATCTTTTTACCGGAAAGCTCGGCATCCATTTGTTCGAGTTGATTGTCCAGACTGTGGAGACGCGTGCGTAATTGAGTATCGTCTGCTTCCGTGAATGTTGGATCCAGGGTGGCTAACTTCTGGCCTTTTTTGACTACCTGGCCGACACGGACATCAATACTCTGAATAATTGATGTCTCCAGCGGCTGAACGATAATATTCGATAGTGGTGTCACTAGACGGCCATGAGTTGTAACATCCCGGTCAACATTTGAAAAAGTTGCCCACAATATAAAAACAATGAATGCTACTAGCAAAACGTACATTGTAATCCGTACTGAAGATGGAAGTGGACGGAGTTCGATTTCGTCTGCGTCCGGCAGAAAATCGAGCGCCCTCTTACCAGAAGGCTTCCGCGCCTTTTTCGTCAGGCCGAATTTAGCCTTGGCTTTCGCCAATAGACTTAGAGATGGCTTGTTTGCTGGTTCCATAATTGCTGGTAAGTCTGGCAACGCGTTAGTAATTCTTCATGACGGCCCGAATCGGTCAAACGCCCTCGCTCCATGACCAATATAGTATGAGCGTTAACTAGAGTAGATAGTCGGTGAGAAATCATTACGACCGTCCGACCGACGGCGATCTGAGACAAATTGTTAATGAAAATAGACTCACTCTCCGGATCCAGAGCACTGGCAGCTTCATCGAGAATCAAAATGCGCGGTCTTGACAACAGCGATCGTGCAATAGATAAACGCTGCTTCTGACCACCGCTTAGATTAGATGCATTTTCCTCAAGCAAAGTGTCATACCCTTGTTCAAGCCTCTCAATGAACTCCGCGGCACCGGATGCTTGTGCAGCGGCAACAACCTCTTCAAAGGTGGCATCCGGTCTGGTAACAGTGATATTTTGACGAACCGTGCCGCGGAACAAAAAATTTTCTTGCAGGACAACGCCAATCTGTTTACGCAGATGAGACAGGTCGATTTCTCGGGCATCCAGACCGTCGAATCGGACAACCCCTTCCTGCACAGGGTAAAGTCCCTGAATCAACTTGGTGAGCGTGGTCTTACCGGAACCACTACGGCCGACAATTCCCACCACTGAGCCAGCCGGAATTGTGAACGTTGCCCGGTCAAGGGCGGTTGTGCTGGCACCCGGATAGCGGAAAGTCACTTCATCAAAGGTAATAGTTCCTTCAAGCTGTGGCCTTAATCCGCCACTGCCGCGTCCTTCGGAGGGACGATTCATGACCGAACCCAGCATGCGGACCGACAAAGCAGTTTGTTGGTATTCATTGATCAGTCCTGTGAATGACAATAAAGGCCCCGAAACTCGTCCGGAAAACATCTGAAAAGCGATCAGTGCGCCAACGCTCATTGTTCCATCAAACACGCTCTGACAGCCGATAACAATGATGACTATCGGCATCAATTGGCCAAGCAGGCCCGTAATAAAATTGCTGTTAAGGCCTAATTTCGCCACACTATAGTGCGCCGTGACGGATTCGGCAGAGAACTGATCCCACGAACGCCGTTGTGCCGGCTCGATGGCGAGCGCTTTTACCGTGCGCATCCCGTGTATGGTTTCGACCATCAGCGCCTGACGCTTGCCCTCTGCAGAGTACAACACATCGAGGCGACGCTTGTAGGCCGGTAATACGGCGAGAATGATGATTCCGACAACGAGGGTAAAAGCCAGAACAATCAACGTCAGTTTGAAAGAATACGAGAAAAGAATCGGGAAGAAAATCAACAACGAGATCGTGTCGAGTATTGTGAAAAAAATACGTCCGGTCAAAAAATTTCGTATACTTTCCAGTTGCTGCATATGGCGCGTAATCACCCCGGCTGACGTCGTCTCAAAATAATCAATTGACAAAGATAGAAGATGACCGAATGCGCGGCGGGTAATTCTCATATCAATCTTATTGGTTGCAACCAGCAGAAGCATCTGACGCAGATAGCCAAAGATAGAATCGAATATCAGAGCAATAACGACACCTGCTGCAAGAACCCATAAAGTGGTTACACTCTGATGAACAAGCACCTTGTCAATCACAACCTGAAAAAACATCGGTGAAGCCAGTGCAAGCAAATTCATCGCCATAACTGCAATGATGACATCCCTGAACGCAGCCTTCTGTTTTAGTATCTCCGGCAAAAACCAGCGCAGGCTGAATGGTTGGTTGAGATCGGTGAGAGAATGACTGCGCTTGAGGAAAACTACATTTCCATCCCACAACTCACAAAATTGCTTACGATTAACCCACGCCACAGCCGTCATGTCTGCCATTGGATCCAGAACGGCTAAACACTCTTCTCCCTCATCTTTGCGAAAGCCGACAACAATTACCCCCGAGCCACTTTTACGGGTCGCCAGAATAGGAAAAACTCCCTCTTGGGCAAAAAAATTGTCCCACGAAATTGTTTCTCCTCTTGCTTTTAATCCCATTTCGCTAGACATGCGCAGGATCAGAGGCAATCCCGGTTCTTCGTCTGCCAGAGAATATTCGTGGATCAGACGCTCGGGGTTGATTTGCAACCCATGATGTTGTGCAATCGCGCTCAGGCACTGAATAATGGTGTGAGGAAATTTATTAGCCATTATTAGAGCTCTTAGCTATTTTGGGAATGTCAGTTACACTGACCTCACCCGAAATTGAATGTTTGCTTTCTACGGGCGCATCTGCCTTGGCAACCTCAACTGTGACCAGAGTGGCGCGTATCCTCTCAGTGCGCCTGAGTGACCGCATAACCTGTGAAGCCTCCTGCATTTCTGTAAAGCGACCCGTACGAATCACAAATCGGGAACTATTGTCATCATTTTTTAATTCGGTTATGTAGGCAGTCAAGCCGCGGTTTTTCAATTTTTCCAGTGATTTGAGCGCATTTCCTTGGGTTGTAAAAATTCCCAATTGAACTGTGAAAACGGGTTTTTCTCTACCTGTGTTGTGTTGCACAGCAGTATCCGGGTTGATAGTGGTTGCTGCAATCGGAGCGGCTGAGCTTTTTGCTGAATTTAGCGAGTTGGAATTGGACGCCAGAGATCTAAGTTTGTTGATATCGATGGAATCCGGGTTACCTGAATTGTCCAATGAGGTCTTTACAACGGCAGCCTGCTGATCTTCTTTGTACTTGAACATTAGCGCTAAAGTGATCGCATCCCGTCTGGACAAAAATATGCCAGTCCGGACACCATATCGGGTTTCACCTGCGGCATTCCTGGTTTCAGAGACATACACATTGTATTTCCGTAATTTCCAGAATTCATGTGAATTTGCAGCATTTCCAGGATCTGAAAACGCATCTAATTGCACGGTGTAAGCGAGTTTTTCCTGGTGTTTAACGACTTTTTCTATAGCAACGTCTGCACTTGCCGAAACAGGATCATCGCCTGCCAGACTAGATGATGCATCTATACTTTTAGGTGCCGGCTTCAATGTTTCAGATGTTATAATTGACTCAGCTGCCTTTTGCTCGGCAATTTTGGGTGTTGCAAGTGCAGGAATTGACTCTGTGTTTTGTTTCGACACGGCAGGTTCGGGCACTTCATTGTCAGATTGAGATGAAACAACGCGGCAACGCTGAAAGTTGGCTTTGAGTGCAAAGCACATTTCATGAGCATCTTCCGGAGTTTCGAACTTGCTGACGTATAAACGATATAAGGCAAGTTGACCACCAGGGCCGTTTTCTATATTCCCATCCAGACGTGGACGAACGGTTCGGTTTTCCATCAGTTTTGGATAGCGTGTTTTCAAATCTCGCCAAGTCGCTCCAATTGTTGATTGATGGTACAAGCCGGGTAATTCAACTTGCCAGAAGTTCTCGACTTGCATGGATCCACCGAGCTTCGAGGTAACATTTTCAACCCAATCAATACCTTCACTGGGTATATCTTTTTGCTGTGTTTCAGAAAATGGGGTGGCTGCTTTCTGGATGATGGAATTTGAGGCGGTTGATAAAATCGAAGCGGGGCGATCACCTTTACCTGGAATTGGTTTGACAAAGTTAACTCCTCCTCCCAAGGCCTGGAACAATGATATGTATCCATGAAAACTGTCGGTCTTGATCTGTAGATATTGAGTCAGGTAGCTGTGATAGTTATGCTCGGAATCAAGCAGGGTTTGATAATCAAGTCCTCCAAGTGCAAATACCTTGGCACTGGTATCCCACGCCAGACGGGCTGATGCAGTGGCTTCTTTTTGTGAAGAAAGGCGATTTCCAGTCAGTCTGATCGAGGCAAGTGAGCTTTCAACTTCGCGGGTTGCCTGATAAATGGTTCGTGCGTAGTTTTCGACCATTTCTTCATGAATTGCCTGGGCGTTTTCCTTATCACTCTTCAGCTTTCCAGCGTCAAAGATAGTGACGGTCAAGTTACTGATCGAATTCCAGAAGAGTGTCGAAGGTGAAAAGAACTGTGATATGGCAAGGCTGTTGTGACCGACAGCTCCCGATAGATCAAGCGGAGGAAGCAGGCGGGCACGTGCTACATCGATATCGGCATCCGATGAAAGCAGCCTTGCTTCTGCCATCCTAATATCCGGACGGCGAAGCAGCAGGGATGAGGGTAGAGCAGGAATAACGGTCGGGAGAAAGAGCGCATCAAGGCCGTCACTTGAAAGCTTGAGAGAGCCGGGAACGGATCCCACCAAAAATGCAAGCGTTGTTAACGATTCTTCGCGTTGTTGTTCAAGCGTGGGTATGGTTGCACGAATCGCGAAGATGGATGCTCTTTGCTGGTCAAGTTCAATCAGGGTTGCATCACCCGCAGCGACACGATTTTCAACGCTGGTCAACATGCGACTCATGACCAAGTCGGTTTCCCGAGCTACACGCAAACGGTCATTCAAAGACAGATAGTCCACATAACTTGAGGCCAGACTGGCTACCATGTTTCTTTGCACGTTGTCGCGATTAAAAGCAGCCTGCCAGAGTTGAAATTTGGCAGATTCAGCCAGAGAGCTACGCTCTCCCCAAAGGTCTGGACGCCAACTCCCTTGCAAGCTTGCCTGGTATGACTTTTGCGATACGCTAGAAATGCCGGGAGAAATGGTTCCATTCGATATACTAATCGGGGCTGTAATGGTTGGCAACGACCCTGCGCGAGCTTGGTCAACTCGTGTCTTGGCTTGGGCCATTTGCTCGGTAGCGATGCGTATGTCCGGGTTGTTGGCCAAGCCGCGATCAATCAACTGCACCAACTCTGTGTTCCCAAAGGATCTCCACCATTCAACCAGTCCCATATCCTGTGAAGCGTTAGCCGTCACGGTCTTAGGGACAGGATCGACCGGTTTTCGTTGCGAATCATCGCTGTTTTTGGATGGAGCGTTTTTATACTGTACTGGCAATGGAATTTCAGGTACATCGTAGTTGCTTCGTTTGGTCATGCAGCCTGACAGCAATGTGACTATCAAAACGTAACACGTTGTTCGGAAAATATTATTCGATACTGATAGGCGAGTTTTACCGACGCCTTTGCCAAGGTCAAATAATGTCAGATTTTTTCTGAGCGGGTTCAAGTTTTAAGTCCAAGCATTTAATGAAGCATCATTTCAAAAAATTGACACTGCAATGATTTTTATAAGAAAAGGTAGAGAGAATGCCTAACCTGAACTTATAATCATCATATTTTTCTCTATTTATCTGTGAATCTTTTAACTCTTATTTCAGTAATCGCATTTTGTAGGCAAATGCGAAGGGGTGAAATGAGAAGATGGCTAATTCATTTGTCGGAAATCGCCTTACAAGATTAGAGAATTTGACAGAACTATTATCCAAATTTGGTTTACAAGTGATGGGAGAAATAACGGGCGGTTTGTAGCGTTGTTTAAAATGATGAGCAGTCAATAGGGCCTCGCCTGGCAGGGCGAAAATAATGGGTATTGTCATAGAAGTCGGGGCAATTGTTTTCAGGCGCCCAATCTGGAATTCCAAGAAGTGGTACCGGAGTCAGTTCGCGCGTGCTAACACAATGAGTTGGGTTATTGATATAATCAGCCACACTATTATCCACATGGACTTTTTGTAGTCTTGGCGGCATATCAAAAAATGCCGAGTCAACGCTGAGTACGAGTCCTTGCCCGGTTAATCCGATATAGGGTTGGAGCGCTTTTTGGTATAAACCGTGACCGAACAGATAAAAGCCCATGGAAGACTGTACCTGTTTGCGCTTCTCCCAGAACAACTCTTTCCATTTGAAATTCAATAGCAATACAGATAATGCAGGGGAAGCGCAAACCACGACCACTCCGTACTCATCAAATAAAGTATTCATATCTCGCACTGCCCCGCGCTGGCTTGTTTTTTCAACTTGCATGGTCATCAACGCCTTATAATGCCGGGCATTGATGGCAGCTTTGGCTTTTGGAAAGGTCATCCAAACCAGTGCGTTAAACAGATCATGCCAATTATTTTTGCGTGTTTGCACTTCCCCCTTAAGGTAGCAAAGTGGTTCATACTGCATTTCAAAAGCCACTTTCCCTGTTTTTTGTTCGACGAAGCGCATTGGTGATCCACTTTTAACGGTAATGGGGGAGTCGAGCCTGTCAAGCAAACAATTAAGGTCCGCAAGGGAAGGAAATTGATTAGTATTAATTTGGCCGAGGATCAACCGTAAAGGGGTGAAAAATGGCGAGTTGATCAACTCACCTGTGATCCATACGGGTGCAATTTTCATTCCGGTTTGTTAACTGCCAAAGAGTTATAGTTGCACGTCACGCTATTTCAGTATGTTTACGGTAGATAAAGACATTATTCCGTTTAACCAGCAAAATCATTTTGTTCAAGTAGTATCCTATGAATCCTGCGAAACTCGGTAATGGCGACATCCGCACCTATCAATCGGTCAGTGCTAGCCTCTGAACTGTTAGTTGGCGTCTGGGTGATGACTACCCGTTTGTCCTGGTGCAAAATGAAACGATTAGATATTCCCATCACCCATTCAAATAATTTAGAAATCAGGGGGAACCGGATTTGATGGTATACCCTCAAATAATAGCGAGTCTTGTGTTCATTGACGGGTACAAAAACAAGAAGGTTTTTAATGCGGGGGCTTATATTAAGTAGCCACAACCCAGGGAATAGAAAACTCAGCCCGGGTTCTTTGCCTTCCGCAGCATTGGATAATTCTGATCTGGTTCGTTGAACTCTACCATCGTCACGGATGTTGGTTACCCATACCTTGATTCCTTGCAGATTTGCTTCAACATGAGGACCTTCAACCACAGTTCGGTTACCCTTTCCGATCGTGGTTGCATGTACGAACGGCAGATGCGCAACATCCAGTTGGTTTTCGATTGCTCTGGTATAGTGAACTGGCCATTCGACAACGACCGACCCAAACCTCCATCCCTCTTCCAAATGTGAAAAAAACGGTAATTCAGGATAAGTTTCCCTAGACGTTCCCCACCAGAGCCAAATGAACCCGTGTTGCTCCTGAAGTTGAAAGCTTTTCAACGTCATTCCCTTGGGAATTTTGCCCATTTTCCCATTTGCCGGGATATGAAGACAATCGCCATGGGTATTAAACTCGAATCCATGAAACGGACAAACAATCCGATTAGCACAAATCTTTCCTTGACTTATGCTGGCACCCAGATGGGGACATCGGTCAACGTGTGCATGAGGAATATGGTCAATTGAACGCCAAAAAACGAGGCGCTGCCCAAATCGTTCAACGCCTTGTGGTTTGTAACCGACTTCATGACTTTCAAGAACAGGATACCAGTGATCTTTTAATACTCGCATCTTGGCTACTGACTGATAGTTAGAGGTTATCTCATGATACTTGAGATAGCTATAACTTAGAACTATTCATTCATTGGGTGTTTATGCGTGTGATGCATTTCCTCGCGGAAACTTTTCATCTTGGCAATCTGCTCAGGGGTTAGAATTTCTTCAACACGATTTTGAGTATCCAAGTCGGATTCAATCATTTGCCTTTTTAAATCGAAGATCTTCAGGTATTCTTTGCCGATTGCTATGGGGTCTCGTTTATCAGCTTCATAAAGATCGCGTAACTTCGCTGTCTCATCGTTAATTAAGCCTTGAATAGTCCAATTGTTGTGTTTGAGTTCATCGGCAAGTTTTTTGATTTTAGATTCTTGTTCCTTGCCAAGACTCAAAGCAACTAACATGTGCATATCCGGCTTGGCCATCATTTCGAAGCCATCCTGATCCATCATGTTTCCTTCGTGATGTTTTTCCATGATATGTTCATCATCGCAGTTTTCTTTAATCGGCGCTTTTTTCAAATGAGACTTGGCCATTAATGGAGAGGCGGTGGTGGATTTGACGGTCGAATCATGGGATGTAATCTCATCAGCCAAAGTGGGAGCTACAACTGCAACAGCAAGCAATGCAACAGCAATCATTTGTTTCATGGTTTTGTTCCTTAATTAACGGTTAAGTCGTGAAAGTTTGACCTGCAATACAAGCTAATAAATTCAATGCATAAAAATCTTAAAAGTTGTTATTGCTTTTTTACTATCTGCTTAAATTAATTTCTACTCTGTATGCTATCGCGCATATAGGAATCAAAAGGCTTTGCGGTGCTATCATTGCTTTTTACTTTTCAGGAATGAATTCTCAATGCCTTTCCCTCCTTCCCGGATCGATAATTGGAACGTCAAACTTTATCTCCCATGGGTTGTGGCGACCGCTCTATTCATGGAGCAACTTGATTCGACTATAGTCAACACGGCTGTACCCTCAATAGCGGCAAGCCTTCAAGTGACACCGTTGAGCCTCAAGGCCATTATCAGTAGTTACATCTTGAGTCTGGCTGTGTGCATACCCATCAGCGGCTGGATGGCGGACCGTTTTGGAACTCGCCGCGTGTTTGGTACTGCCGTAGCGATTTTCACTATTTCGTCGGTACTTTGTGGCTTGTCCCTGAATGTCCCCATGCTGGTTGCGACTCGCATCTTTCAGGGAGTCGGCGCCGCGATGATGATGCCGGTCGGGCGGCTTGCCATCATTCGTACCTTTTCAAAATCCGAGCTGCTCAAGGCAATGAATTTTGTGATCATCCCGGCATTGATTGGGCCACTGCTTGGGCCAACCATCGGGGGTTTCATTGTTCACTGGATGCCGTGGCGGGTTATTTTTTTTATAAATATCCCGGTTGGACTGATAGCATTATTGCTTAACTATCGACACATGCCAGACTACCACGGGCAAGATCCTAGGCCGCTTGACGTCATTGGTCTGGTGTTGTTTGGCGCGGGAACCGCTTTGTTGTCGTGGGTGTTGGAGGTGTTTGGCGAATACCATGTTGACATTACCTCAGTCACAATTCTGTTACTGTTATCTGTGAGTTTGCTTTTCGCCTATGGCTGGCATGCTTATGAGCATCCTTATCCGTTACTGCGGCTGACACTTTTTCGGGTTCGAACTTTCAGAGTTTCTGTGGTGGGCGGGTTTATCACAAGACTGGGAATAGGTGGGCTGCCATTTCTATTACCCCTGCTGTATCAACTCGGTTTTGGTTTCCCAGCTTGGGAATCAGGGCTTCTCATGATGCCTGCAGTCGCTGCAGCTATGGGAATGAAATTGATTTCCAGTCCTTTGCTCCGCCGTTTTGGATACCGGAAAGTCCTGGTCGTTAATACCTTATTGATGGGAATAACAATCACCATGTTCTCGGGTGTCATTTCTACAACGCCCATTTTTCTGATTGTCTTCCTTGGTCTTGCCCAAGGATTTTTCAACTCGCTACAATTCTCCAGCATGAATTCGATGGCTTACGCCGACATCAAAACAGAGGACTCAAGCATGGCCAGCACCATCGCAAGTTCCATGCAACAGATGTCTTTAAGTTTTGGTTTGGCTTGCGGGTCGCTGGTGGTAGCGTGGTATTTGGGTGATCTGCCGCAATCTGATCACGCGGCGATTACGAGTGCCCTGCACAACGCATTTTTGACATTGGGTGGCTTGACGATGATTTCATCTTTGACTTTCTGGACGTTGCATAATAATGACGGGGAGAGCGTGAGCAAAGGAAGTGCCCCTGTTCATGCGGCAGGATGATTATTTATGGCACGCAGATTATCTTCCTCTGGATCGCTTCAGCAGTTTGCGAAGCTTGAAAAATTACGGATAATCAATATCCAGCTCATTTCCTGCATAATAATCTTGCAACTCTGAAATGACCGTTTTAATACGGGTTTTTGACAGGATTTTTTTGATGATAGTGTTTTTGTATTGAACCATATGTTCACGCAGTATAGGGTGAAATTCGATTGGAACTATATTAAGCAACTTGTGCCAGCATGATTCAATATCCGGCTGGTTTTCACGGGCGCGCACAACTAGATTCTCGATTTCTTTTTGGCCGGCCCGAGCAACAATTCGTCCGTTATCCGATATCGCAAAAATAATGGTGAGGGCGATCACCGCATTGGCATCGAGATCCGCGTTTTTTACGGGGCCAGAGAAATGGTTTTTACGCAACCATTTGGCGCACTCAACGATACTTTGGTTGTGTACCCGATCCAGCTTCTCTTTATTGTAGGTGTCGTCACCCGACCAGCTGGAAATGGGATCCGCACGGCATATCTCGGAGAATAACAGTTTGATATTGCGTTGCTGGATGAATGGATCGCTATCGAAGTCTGAAACGAAAGCATCGTAGGGCATGCCGGATAACTCTTTGATCTTCCTGAATCCCATCTGAAAGACATGCTCGGCACCGTGGTGCAACAGGAAGGACAGCCGGGATTCACTGGTTTCGGGAATGTTGGCTTGGCTGATCGCCAGTGAGACACATCCGACCGTGAGATAAAATGCTTCTTGAATTCCATCCGCCGTTCTATCATTGGTGAATCTTTTAGCGACAAGTGCAGTGATATCGCTTAACTCAGTAATCAGTGTCTGTGCAGCTTCCTGTTGATCTTTCTGTTTGGAAAGCGCTTCGAGTACTTCTACCAGATGGGGCAGGCGTGTGGTGAGGTTTGCAAGTTGCATGGGTGTTTATTGCTTTGTGTTATTTAATGATGAGGCGTCACGCAAAAATATCCTCACCAAGGCTTGGGCGGCTCCGTTTTTGGGGCGTGCTTAATGATTTGCTGGGGACTTGTTTACGCAGGCGTATTAATAATTCCTTCGTGCTCCGGTTGGTCGCGAATTCATGCTCCTCATCCTCCTCATCTGATTTCGAACGCAATTGATTTTCGCCGGGCTGCCAGTCGGGGAAGATTTCAAACATCACTCGCTCCCAGGCATCCTCATCATTTCGGGCAATTTCCAGTGCAACGGGAATTACATCGTGATCGGAAGTGGTTTGGCCACTACTGTGAGGGCCACGGGTTCGAATGTCATTGGCGATTTCAATAATTTCCTCGATAGCCGTGGAAAATAACACGGCAAAAGCCGTGGTTCCCCAGTCGGTGGATAAGGCGTCATGAATCAGGGTTGCGCGACGGATCGGATCATCCGTGGCAAATAGGACGCCGTGAATATGTGCGAACAGAGATTCTGAGAGTTCTTCAGGTTCATCTTCGATTTTGTCCTCATTCCAGGTGGCAGCGAAAAATGCCAGGCTTTCAGTCCAGGCTTTGGGAGAAATTAAAATGGTCGCCAAAGAGAGTTTCCCACCATCAAATGCCGACATGTGCAGAGAAGCGACATGCGGCTCCAATGAATCAAGCACCTCAACTACAGCTAAATCACCGTACGCTTCCGCAGCTTCATTAAAGGCTTCTTCTGCATGCTCAGTCGATCCGGATAAAACCAGTTCCGTGATCTGCCGGCTGATGACGGGGAAATTATTTTTATCAGACATTCTCGTCTCCGTGCGAGTCAAATAAATGTTCAAAGTCTTGCCCCGAGGTGAATTCGTCCTCGTCCTCACCCCCTTCGTCCTCTTCTTTCTTAAGGGCGTCGAGTGAGTTATCTTCATCCAGCCAGCGGTGGTTATTTTTGAACAAAAATGCCGTAATGATCGCTTTGCGCGCCAACTCGGGATTTTGGTTGAAGACATGGTTTAAGGCTTTAGTCGCGTCCGCATCATTGCACGCTACCATTTTCAGAACCTTATCCGGATCACCGACATCATATTGTTTGCTCTGAGCCAGAAGTCCGGCTGGATCTGCAAAAACCATGTACTCGACCAAGGCGAAGCTCAAAAGATTCACATCCTCTATTTCAGTGCCTTTGGCAAATTCTCCAATCAACGATTTGACGACTTTTGCATAATTTTTTCTGTCGGGAGGTTCGCCCAGGGTATCTTCGATTTGGACGCCCAGTTCACGAGATTGAAAGGCGAATTCAGGGTGGATTCTTTTCATAAGTTGCGGTTTTAATAATTAGAGGTCATGGTGCTACAGAAAAATTCCGCAGCGATTGAAAAGCGAATTCCATAATGAGTAGGACTCCTCAAACGGGTCAATGACAATGCGGTTGTTGAGGCTCTGGTTATATTCCGTCCTTTTCTTTTGGTCGGAAAGTATCTCGTATGCCGTTTTTATCGCATTAAACCTTTTCTCTGCTCCCGGATTGGGATTCCTGTCTGGATGATGGCGCATTGCAAGCGATCGGTACGCCTTTTTGATATCTTCGCCAGTTGCAGTGGGAGATACCCCCAGAATATTGTATAGATTTTCCAAATATTGCCTCCATTCATGGCGCGATTTTACACATTCGCCCGCGATGAGTAGCAAGAATTATTTCCAGGGGCGTTTAACGACAGGATAAAAATATGCCTCCATTTAACTTTCCCGATGGGGATGCGGTATATTATGGACTCCATTCACGTCACCCTAAGCGCTTATCATGACCAAGCTGGCCACAGAACATGCCTCCGGTATTGTAGACAAAATAATCAGCAATAACGCCGGGCGTGATCCCGAACGGCTCAAAATGAAATACGACAAAATGGCGCAGAGCCCGTTCATCTTTCTGCGCGGAGCGTGTCATCTTTTTTACGAATATCTTCCCGACGCTCCCTTGTTCCACGATGTTCCGCTTGCCTGGTGTTGCGGGGATTTGCATTTTGAGAATGTCGGCAGTTACAAAGGGGACAACCGACTCGTCTATTTTGATATCAATGACTATGATGAGGCGGCTCTGGCGCCTGTCACCTGGGATATTGTGCGTTTGCTCACCAGTATCCAGTGCGGGGCAGAAGCCCTTAAAGCAACCCATGCCGAGGCTCTGGCGGTTAGCCTGACCTGTTTGGGGGCTTATCGAAACGCACTGATTTGTGGCAAACCCCTATGGGTTGAACGCGAAACATCAGGCGGTCTGGTGAATGAATTGCTAACCGCACTGGAAGTGCGCCAACGATCAGTCTTTCTCGACAAACGCACGACCCTTAAAGGCCATCAACGCAGTTTAATACTGGATGGCGTAAAAGCAATGCCAGCATCTCATGCCCAGAAAAAAAGTGTGACTCTTTTTATCGATCAATATGCGGCCACACAGTCCAACCCCAAGTTTTTTGAAGTAATCGACATCGGACGGCGAATTGCGGGAACCGGCAGTCTGGGCGTTGAAAGATTTGTTGTGTTGGTAGAGGGGAAAGGCTCTCCGGAAGGTAATTATCTGCTCGACATTAAAGAGGCAAAACCTTCGGCGATGCTGCCGCGCCTTACCAGTCTTGGCATAAAACAGCCGGGTTGGCCGGACGAGGCGAGCCGGGTTGTCTCCGTCCAGAAACGTATGCAGGCGGTAGATCACGCTTTCCTCGAACCAGTAAAACTGGATGGGCTTTCCTGTATCCTGAAAGGATTGCAACCTTCTGAAGATCGTGTGTCGATCGGTGAGTGGGGTAAAAAACTGGATCGTCTCAAGGAGGTGGTGGCAACCATGGGACGTATTCTGGCCTGGGACCAGCTTCGTGCTTCTGGGCGATCCGGTGCCGCCAGCGCGGATGAACTGATTGCCTTTGCGCAACAGGAAAATTGGATGCATGGAATACTGGAAACTGCAAGTGAGATGACTCGAGTAACTGAGCTTCATTGGAAAGCCTTTGTAGAAGCCTATACCATAAAGCAATTGAAGGCACTCTACCTCAACAAAGGATAAAAAGTTGACACTCAGAATTTATCTGGCCAGAGTATTTTCCAAACTCAATGATGTATTTGGGAAAGAACAAATTGTGTCTGTTAGTGCCATCCTGATTGTCGGGGCAGTGATCAGCTTGGCTATGTTGATATTCATGAACTCTGCAACGCCCAACTCGATTACCCTTGCCAGCGGACCCAAAGGGAGCTCGTTTCAGACTTATGCAGACAAATACAAGAAAATACTGGCACGGCAAGGCGTCACGCTGAATATTGTTTCTACAGAAGGCTCCATGGACAACCTCAAAAAATTGTCCGACCCAAAGAGTAAAATTGATGTCGGATTTGTACTCGGGGGCGAAGTCAAAGACACCAACATCGACAGTTTATTTTCCCTCGGTAGCATTAACTATCAACCACTGATGATCTTTTATCGCGGTGCGACTAAAAATTTTCTTTCCGAGTTCAAAAGCCTGCGCCTGGATATTGGTCAGGAAGGCAGCGGTACGCATTCTTTGGCCCTTACATTACTTAAGGCCAACGGAATTGAACCCAATGATGGAACTGTGTTTATGAACACCGTTTCGGGGGATGAAGTTCAAGCCTTGCTTGAAGGACGCATTGATGCCATTTTTCTGATGAGTGATTCGACGGCTTCAGATTTGATGAAACAATTTTTGCATACCCCGAATGTCCATTTGTTTAACGTCACTCAAGCCGATGCTTACGCACGACGTATCAACTATTTAAATAAACTTGAAATGCCCAAGGGCGCGCTCGATTTTGGAAAGAATATTCCTGCCGAGGATACTTATTTGATTGGTCCCACCGTTGAACTGATCGGGCGTAAGAGTCTGCATCCGGCACTTTCAGATTTGTTGCTCGAGGCAGCCAAGGAGGTTCATTCAGCTCCCGGCCTTTTCAAAACACGCGGGGAATTTCCTTCACTGCAAGAACATGAATTTCCAATCAGCCCCGATGCAACCCGCTATTATGCTTCGGGAAAAAGTTTTCTCTACCGGACTTTTCCTTTCTGGATCGCAAGCCTGATTGCGCGTTTACTGGCTGTCTTGGTACCGATTGCATTATTGCTGATCCCAACGTTGAAAGTGGTTCCTGCACTCTATCGCTGGCGCATGGAATCGCGGATAAATCGCTGGTATCGGGCATTGCTTGAACTTGAGCGAGAGGCATTCAAACCCTCTGTTGAAGCGCAAAGGCGCGAAGAGCTTTTACAGCACTTGGATCATATTGATCATGCCGTCAACAAAATCGTGGTTCCGGCTGCATTTGGCAACCTTTTTTATGACTTGCGCGAACACATTAATTTTGTGCGTGATCGATTGCATGCCCACCATTCGCGTTTGCCACTTGATAGCAACAAAACTTAGGCCAAGATACCCTAGGATTTAATGAATTCGTGCGATAAACCATTCTCTGCCCGGCAGATCCTCCGCGACGTATTTGGTTATGCCGAATTTCGTGGTGCGCAACAAGCAATTGTTGAACATGTTACGGCGGGCGGGGATGCTCTGGTGTTAATGCCAACCGGGGGCGGGAAATCCCTGTGTTACCAGATTCCTGCCTTGCTGCGTCCCGGCGTTGGCATCATTGTCTCCCCGCTGATCGCTTTGATGCAGGATCAGGTCGATGCGCTTAAACAACTGGGTGTGCCGGCAGCATTTTTAAACTCCAGTCTGGATGCCGAAGCGGCGCGTGAGGTTTGGAAAAACCTGCTGCGCGGAGAATTAAAATTACTTTATGTGGCTCCCGAGCGGCTGATGACGGAAAGCTTTCTGGAATTGCTGGAGCGCTTGAACGAGGACAGCAGGCTGGCTCTTTTTGCCATTGATGAAGCGCATTGCGTCTCACAATGGGGGCACGACTTCCGTCCAGAATATCGTGCATTGACCGTTTTGCATGAGCGCTTCCCGGGTGTGCCGCGTATTGCGCTGACCGCAACGGCGGATGCTCCTACCCGGCGTGAAATTGTCGAGCGACTGACACTGGAGCAAGCCAGTCAGTTCGTTTCCAGCTTTGACCGTCCCAATATTCGTTACCGCGTGACGGTTAAAAATAATGCCCGGCAGCAGTTGCAAGCGTTTCTCGAAAACGAACACCCCAATGACGCGGGTATTGTCTATTGCCTGTCGCGCAAGAAAGTGGATGAAACGGCTGCATGGCTCAAGGAACAAGGTTGGGATGCCTTGCCCTATCATGCAGGATTGGATGCAGCCACGCGCAGCGCCCACCAAAAAAGGTTTCTGCGTGAAGAGGGCGTCGTCATGGTTGCCACTGTAGCGTTTGGCATGGGCATAGACAAACCCAACGTGCGCTTTGTCGCCCACCTTGATTTGCCCAAGAGCATGGAAGGGTATTATCAGGAATCGGGACGGGCAGGTCGGGACGGCCTGACTGCTAATGCGTGGATGGCTTATGGGCTGGGTGACGTTGTTTCCATGCGCCAGATGCTGCTGTCCGGCGATGCGCCCGAAGAACGCAAACGGGTTGAATTACAGAAACTGGATGCGCTTCTTGGTTTTTGTGAATCAACTTCATGTCGTCACCAGACGCTTTTGCGCTATTTTGGTGAAGAACATCCCGGTAATTGCGGTCAATGTGACAACTGCCTCGAACCCGTGGAAACCTGGGACGCCACCGAAGCCGCGCAGATGGCTTTGTCATGCGTTTACCGTACCGGACAGCGCTTTGGCGTGGCACATTTGATTGATGTGCTGCTGGGTAAGGAAACGCCCAAGGTCGGTCAATTCAATCACCAGCACCTCAGTACCTTTGGGATCGGTCAAAAATTGGCTCAGCCCCAATGGAATAGTGTTTACCGGCAGCTCACAGCAGCAGGATTGATCAATGTGGATATGGAAGCCTTTGGTGGATTAAAACTGACTGAGGCCGCCCGCCCGGTATTACGGGGTGAACAGGTGGTATGGCTCAGACGGGATGCCGAGATTGCCAAAAGAAAACCGAGTAAGTCAGAACGCGGCTCGCGTCTGCGCGAAGCGTTTGCCGGAGCCAACGAGGATCCGCTTTGGCGAGCACTAAAAGCTAAACGACTTGAGCTTGCACGGGAACAAGGTGTACCGCCCTATGTGATTTTTCATGACAGTACGCTGCTGGAAATTCTCAATCAGCGTCCGCGTACTGCGGCAGAATTCAGTCGAATCAGCGGGGTAGGGCAGGCTAAACTCACGCGCTACGCTGCTCATTTTATCGAGATAATTGACGATCAGGATATAAAAATATAAAAGAGTACAAAGAGTACAATGCATGAAACGAGTTATTTCTGAAATGGATGAAAAGGAATAGGAGATTTCCAATGAAAACTCAGCCACGAAGAATTTATCTTTGCCAACTATTATTGTTGTTCGGACTAATGATCTCCTCAGCCGCTTGGGCGGACTCGATCTCCGAGGTAGAAGCGGCAACCCAAGCATGGGTGGATGCATTTAACAGTCACAACCCGGATCGCGTTGTTGCACTCTACGATACTGATGCTGTTTTCTGGGGCACTACTTCACCCACATTGCGAAACACACCGATCGCTATACGTGAATACTTCCAAGGCCTGCCAAAACGACCTCAAGTCAAAATCACCCTGGGAGAGTCGCATGCCCGGGTGTACAGTGACATCGGGCTTAATACCGGAAGCTATACGATATCCGATGTACGAGACGGTCAATCAGTTGTGATTCCAGCTAGCTTCAGCTTTACATTTCGTAAGCGAGAAGGGAATTGGCTAATTGTTGACCATCATTCCTCTGCGGTTCCAGTAGTTGCCACCAAGTGAAATATTCACCATAAAAGCAGGGTTGAATCTCTAATTCTGACATTTCGCAAATTATAATTGCGACAACGAATATTACATGCGAGTATTTAATTGCTTGAATAGATATAACAAGCAATGGAGGGTTAGTCATATCTCAGCAGTCAATTAATAATATTGGAGGAAACAAAATGGCCGGACAAATTCATGCCGCAATATATAAAATTATCACTGCACGAGGAAAAGGAAATCCCGCGTTAGAACAGGCAACTAAAACCAAACTATTACTAAAAGGCATTGACCCGTCAAAATGGACTTCAACATCGCCTGATGATGGTGCGATGCTGGCCAAAATAAAACAAGCAGCTACAGAATTTGGTGTCTCGATTTAAATAAGACAGGAGAATGACAATGAAAGTTTTTTCTACCACCAATACCGATTTGCAATCAATTTCTCAAGAATTGAAAGAAAGCTTGCCTGGCAAGCCAACATTTATTTTGTATTTTCATGGAACTTGCTTTGATGCTGCAGCCGTGGCAGCGCTTCTAACCACAATCTATCCTGAGGTACCTGCAATGGGGTGCTCGACTGCGGGGGAAATTGCAATCGGGAAAATGCTGGATAACGGGTTGGTTGTTGCCGGTTTTGAGACAAATGAAGTTCCTCGTGCCGAGGTCGTGGAGATCGCTGGCGACAATGTAAAGGAGGCATTAACATCGCTTACAGGGCGTTTTGAAAATATCGATCTGACTACGCACGTTGGTTTGATTCTGATGGATGGATTATCCGGCAAAGAAGAAGCAATGATGGAATCTTTGGGTGACTGTTCCGACCTGACTTTTGTCGGTGGCTCTGCCGGGGATGACCTGAAATTCGTCAAAACAAATGTTGCAGTCAATGGTCGGTTGACAACGGGTGCGGGAGCGATGGCTTTGCTATATCTACCTGCAGGTTTCGACCTTATCAAGACCCAAAGTTTTTGCACGACTGAGACATTGCTGACTCCCACAAGTGTTGATCGAAAAGCACGCGCTGTTTTGGAATTCAACGGCAAACCTGCTGCCCAAGCCTATGCAGAAGCAGTGGGAGCAGCTTCAGTGAGCGATGCGCCCAATGCTTTTATGACCAATCCTCTTGGACTGATGGCCGGTGACGAGCCTTTCGTTCGTTCTCCGCAACGAATAGATGGCGACAAAGTTCACTTTTATTGTAGCGTGCATGAAGGCGTTGAGCTGACGTTACTGAAAGGGCAGGACATCGTTGCGGATACTGAAAAAGCCTTATCAGGATCTCACTACCGTTCTTTGGTCGTGTTTAACTGTATTTTGCGTACACTGGATCTGAAGAATCAGGGAAAGACCGAAGCTTTCGGAAAATTATTTTCAAAACCAACAATCGGTTTTTCAACGTATGGAGAAGCATTCATCGGCCACATCAATCAAACCGCAACTATTCTTGCCTTGCGCTAGAAGGAGAATAGTCGTTGCTCTGTCACGTCGCAGACTTGCGATGTGACAGTCAACAAATAGCTCAATCTTGATACACTTTGGCTGAATAACCAGCCAATTACCTCCGGCAAATTACCTGCAGTTATATTGTAACTATATAATTAGTTATGAGATGTTACAAAATAGCTAAACTTTGCAAGTTTAGTGTCGATTCATATAAGAATATTGAAGAGACTGTTCGCTCGCAGACTCAATTGGGGGCAGGGTCATTGAGACTTTAAGAATTTCAAATAGCCAATAAGGTGGGGGTGAATATGTTTTTCAACAATAAAAGTCAGGAAGTGGAATTGGCTAAATTTCGGGCCAGTGCCATTATTTCAAAAGATGAGATTGAACAGTTACGGTCACAACTAAATGATTTACAGTCAATGCTTACAGCAACAACTAATGAATTGGATGAAGAGAAGTCGGCTAACGCCTCTTTACAGAAGGATATTTCCGAATTCACAAGACGTGCAGATTCTTCGGATGAAAAAGAAACTTTACTAAAATCGGAATTGCAAGAGCAACGCGACAAATTTGAATTGACAGAATCCCGGTTGGAACAAGGGCGAACATGCGTTGATGTCGTTATGTCCAAATTAGCGGAGTCTGCCCAGGCGGTTTCAGAAACCAATCTAAAATTGATTGAAGTGATTAATGAATTTGCCCATATACAAACACTGACTAACCAAGTAAGAGATATCGCAAATCAAACGAATCTGCTTGCACTTAATGCGGCAATCGAAGCGGCACGCGCCGGTGAGCAAGGACGAGGTTTTGCAGTAGTCGCGGACGAAGTACGCAAACTTTCCGAGAAATCCAACAACACTGCTTCGGACATCGCCAATCTGACCAAGGAACTTTCATCACGTACTACCGAAATGAATACCAATCTCGATGCGGGGATATCTAAATTGTCATCCACCGTGGACATTGTCGAGCAATTGATCGGTCTGCTTTAGTGTCGTTCATTGAACGCACTGTGGGAGCGAGACGGGATGAAATCCGTTTTGGTCATCCGTCAGAATTGCTATGGAAGGCTGGGTGCGGGTTTCTGCCGGTTATGCTTCTGTACTCCCCAGCGCGGTGGTATTAAATCCACCATCCACATAGGTGATTTCGCCGGTGATTCCGCTGGCCAAGTCGCTGCACAAAAATGCAGCTGTGTTGCCCACTTCTTCAATGGTGACATTGCGTTTGAGAGGGGCATGCTTTTCGTTATAACTTAACAGCTTGCTGAAATCGCCTATTCCTGCGGCAGCCAGCGTTTTTATCGGCCCTGCAGAAATACCATTAGCGCGTATTCCCTGGCGGCCCAATTGCATTGCCAGATATCTCACGCTGGACTCAAGGCTGGCCTTGGCCATACCCATCACGTTGTAATGAGGCATAGTTCTAACCGCGCCCAGATAACTCAGGGTCAAAATGGCGGCATTGCGACCTTGCATCAACGGCAGTGCGGCCTTGGCAAGCGCCGGAAAACTGTAGGCACTGACGTCATGGGCAATGCGAAAAGCCTCACGGCTGAATCCATCGAGAAAATCCCCGTCCAAGGCTTCACGGGGCGCAAAAGCGATCGCATGCACAAAGCCATCCAGGCAATCCCAAGGTGACTTCAGATCGATGAACAGTTGATTGATGTCATCATCACTGGCGACATCACATTGAAAAACCATTTCGCTGCCAAACTCCTTGGCAAGACCTAAAACCCGGTCACGTACACGGTCGCCCTGATAGGTAAAAGCCAGTTCAGCTCCCTCGCGATGCATGGCTTTAGCGACGCCATAAGCTATTGATCGGGTGCTGATCATGCCGGTAATAAGCATGCGTTTGTTTGCCAAAAATCCCATGTTCTAAACATTGTCTTGAATGAAACGACCCGAATTATAACCCCACTGCTCTTGCAACGCACCGAGCTCATGTATAATCACCGACTGTTTGAATTTAACCCGGAAAACCCCTAACGTAATGCTGGAAATTAGCAACCTTGCCTGCGCACGCGGAGATCATCAATTATTTTCCGGTTTGAGTTTCTCTTTGAGCCAAGGGGAACTTCTGCAAGTAGAAGGTATCAACGGTAGCGGCAAGACCAGTCTGCTGCGCACCTTGTGTGGTTTCATGATACCCGAGGCGGGCGAGGTGAGATGGCGTGGCGAGAATATCCGTGAACTGCGTGAAGAATATCATGCGGAGATGGTTTACCTTGGGCATTTGAATGCGATCAAGGACGAACTGAATGCGCTGGAAAATTTACACATCAACGCCGGACTATCCGGTTGTGCGCTGGATAACAAACAAGCGATTGCAGCCTTGAGGCGCATGGGTTTGCGTGGCCGTGAAACTTTACCGGTGAAAGTGTTGTCTCAAGGGCAGCGGAGACGAGTGGCGCTGGCTCGTTTGTTGGTTGGGAATGCTTCCTTGTGGATACTGGATGAACCGCTGACCGCATTGGATGTGGGTGCAGTAGGGTTGATGCAGGAATTGATTGGTGAGCATCTGGCAAAGCAGGGGATGGTCATTTATACCACCCATCAACCGCTCGAAGTGGCCGGAGTGACGACGCGCAGGCTGTCGCTGTCATGAGCACTTCCGGGGCGGGGGATAATTTGTCTTTGTTCGGATTGCTGGGGCTGGTGATCCGCCGTGATCTGGTTTTGGCGATGCGGCGCCGTGCCGATGTACTGACCACACTGATTTTTTTCGTCATGGTGGTAAGCTTGTTTCCTCTGGGGGTTGGGCCCGAGCTCGACATGCTGCGCAAAATGGCGCCGGGTGTAGTGTGGGTGGCGGCTTTGCTGGCTTCCATGTTGTCGCTCGGGCGCTTGTTTTCGGCTGATTATCTGGATGGAACTTTGGAACAGCTTTTGCTGGCACCGCAACCATTGTCGATGCTGGTGTTGGGAAAAATGATCTCGCACTGGATGGTGTCCGGTTTGCCGCTGGTGTTGATGGCCCCGGTGTTGGGGTTGCAGTTCGATATGTCGGCGCAGGCTTTGTGGATATTGGTGGCGGCGCTGTTGTTGGGCACCCCGATACTGAGCATGATCGGTGCTGTGGGTGCTGCATTGACATTGGGGTTGCGGGGAGGCGGGGTGCTGGTATCTCTCTTGGTTTTACCGCTGTGTATTCCGGTATTAATATTTGGTGCAGGCGCGGTGGAGGCGGTCACGTCGGGTCTGAGCGTTGTTTCTCATTTGTCCTTGTTGGGGGCGATGCTTTTGCTGGCTTTGGTATTTACGCCCTGGGTGACATCCCAGGCATTAAGAATTTCGATGGAGTAGGGATTTGGCTATAAATTGGTTTAAATATTCTGCGCCTTCCACATTTTACGGTTTGGCTGGAAAACTGGTGCCGTGGTTTGCGTGGTCTTCTGCTATTCTGTTTGCTGCGGGTTTGTATATCAGCTTTTTCGTGGCGCCCACGGATGCCACTCAAAGCGAGGCTTACCGGATTATTTTTATCCATGTTCCGGTGTCCATCTTGTCCATGTTCATTTATCTGGTCATGGCGCTTTATGCCGCGTTGGGACTGGTGTTCAATACACGCTTGTCCTCCATGATGGCCACCGCTCTGGCCCCCACGGGAGCCTTGTTTGCATTTATCGCCCTCTGGAGCGGAGCGCTTTGGGGCAAACCCATGTGGGGAGCCTGGTGGGTATGGGATGCGCGGCTGACTTCCGAACTCATTCTGCTCTTTCTGTATTTGGGTTTCATTGCGCTTCATTCATCGATCGATGACCCTCGCCGCGCTGATAGGGCGGCAGCACTGTTGGCGATAGTCGGCTCAGTCAACGTGCCTATCATCTATTTTTCGGTCAAGTGGTGGAATACCTTGCATCAGGGAGCAACGATCAAATTTACCGGTACCTCCATGCATGTTGCCATGCAGCAAGGGCTATGGTTGATGATGCTGGCCTGCTGGACTTATGTATTTGCCATCACTTTGACGCGGGTGCGCAGCATCATTCTCGAACGCGAACGAAATACCCAATGGGTGTCTGAATTGATGGGGAGGAGTCATGAGTGAATTTTTTGCCATGAATGGTTATGCCTTCTATGTGTGGGGTTCTTACGGCATGGCGCTGCTGATATTCGTCGTAGAAATCGCCATGGTGCGGCATAAACGCAAAATTACATTACAGCAATTGCGCTTGATGCGCGATGCAGGAGAAGAGGGGCAGGAATGACACCACGCCGCAAGAAAATCACGTACATTATCGTCGGTGGGCTCGTCGGACTGAGTCTGGCAGTCGCATTGGTTCTGTATGCGCTGAAGAACAATGTCAGCTTGTATTTCACCCCAACCCAAGTATTCAACAAAGAGGCTCCGCAAGGCCGCAGTTTCCGCATTGGCGGTCTAGTAGAGGCGGGCAGTGTGAAACGCGAAGGGGATGGTCTGACTGTGCATTTTAATGTGACTGATACCGTAAAAACCATGCCGACGATTTATAAAGGCATTCTGCCCGACCTGTTCAAGGAAGGAAAAGGCGTGGTCGCGCAGGGCAAGCTGGATGCCAATAACGTCTTCATAGCCGAGGAAGTGCTGGCCAAGCATGATGAGAACTACATGCCGCCGGAAGCCAAAGACGCATTGGATAAAGCGGCCAAAGCAAAAGCAGGGGCAGCTGCCTCCGGTGGCGCATCTTCACCCTCAATCAGTTACTAATTCAAATCAATCGGAAGAAGAGACATTATGATTCCAGAAATCGGTAATTTCACTATCATCGTAGCGCTGTTGCTGGCGTTGGTCCAGGGAATTGTGCCCATATACGGTGCTGCCCGGAACAATTCTGTGTTGATGGGCATGGCACGTCCCGTAGCGGTCGGGCAGTTTGTGTTTGTCTCAATCGCCATTGCCTGTCTGGTGTATTCCTTTATTAATAGTGATTTTTCCGTGGCCTATGTGGAAGAGCACTCTAATTCGCAGTTGCCGATTCAATATCGTGTTGCCGCACTTTGGGGCGGTCACGAGGGCTCCTTGTTACTGTGGACGTTTATCCTGACAATCTGGACGGTCGCCGTCGCGCAATTCAGCAAACACTTGCCTCAGGAAATGGTGGCACGCGTGATTGGTGTGATGGGCTTGGTTTCTGTGGGTTTCCTGCTGTTTATGCTGCTCACTTCCAATCCGTTTGACCGAATATTTCCAGCACCTTCTGAAGGCAGCGATTTGAATCCCTTGCTACAGGATCCGGGCCTGGTGATTCATCCTCCGATGTTGTACATGGGCTATGTGGGTTTTTCGGTTGCCTTTTCTTTTGCGCTGGCAGCATTGATTGGTGGGCAAATGGATGCAACCTGGGCGCGCTGGTCTCGTCCCTGGACAACCGTGGCATGGATTTTTTTGACGCTGGGTATTGCTCTTGGTAGTGGCTGGGCCTATTACGAACTGGGTTGGGGAGGTTGGTGGTTCTGGGATCCGGTTGAAAATGCTTCATTCATGCCTTGGCTGGTTGGCACTGCATTGATTCATTCATTGGCGGTGACAGAAAAACGTGGTGCCTTTAAGAGCTGGACTGTATTGCTTGCCATTGGTGCTTTTTCTCTAAGCTTGCTGGGTACTTTCCTGGTACGTTCCGGTGTGCTGACTTCGGTGCATGCATTTGCAACCGACCCGCGCCGGGGTATTTTTATTCTGTCATTCCTGGTGATCGTGATTGGCAGTTCACTGATGTTGTTCGCATGGCGTGCTCCGAAAATCGGTTTGGGCGGAAAATTTGGTCTGATCTCGCGTGAGTCAATGTTACTCTCCAACAATGTGATGCTGTCTGTCGCCTCGGCTTCCGTGTTTCTCGGCACACTGTATCCCTTGTTCATGGATGCGCTGGGCTTCGGAAAACTTTCGGTCGGCCCTCCCTATTTCAACACTGTTTTCGTGCCTTTGATGGTGCCGATCATCCTGATGATGGGAGTGGGTCCCATTGCCCGCTGGAAGCAAGCCAGTTTGCCGGATATGTGGACGCGGGTTAAGTGGGTTCTAGCGGCCAGCGTGGTGATTGCCCTGTTGTTGCCCTTCGTCTTGGGTAACTGGACGCCCCTGATTGCTTTGGGCCTTCTACTGGCATTCTGGGTATTTACGACCGGGTTGCTTGATCTGTATAAACGTGTTGGCGGAAAAGAGGGAGACTTTTTATCCCGACTGAAAAAACAGTCTTTCAGTTATTATGGAATGCAGCTTGCTCATTTCGGAATTGGCGTGTTCATCATTGGTGTGACGCTGGTCAAGGGCTACGAAACAGAACGCGATGTGCGAATGAATGTAGGCGATACCGTTAAGGCGGGCGGCTATGAATTCACCTTCGACGGGGTGCGTGAACAACCGGGGCCGAATTACACGGCATCGCAAGGTCGAGTCACAATTACCAAAGACGGTCAGGCTGTAACCCAATTGTTCCCTGAAAAGCGTCAATATAATTCTTCTGCCATGCCAATGACCATCGCATCAATTCAGGTCGGAGTTTTACGCGATCTGTATGTGTCTCTGGGCGAGCCGATTCCTGAAAGCGCAGGAGCCTGGGCGGTGCGTGTGTATATCAAACCGTTCGTGGATTGGATCTGGGTGGGGTGTGTTCTGATGGCGTTGGGCGGTGTGCTTTCGATTGGGGATCGTCGGTATCGCATTCATGCCAAAAAAGCTAACCAAGTTTCGAACAGCGGATCGGACGTAAAAACCGCCGAGCTCATTGTTGAAGGAAAAACATCATGATGCGTTTTATTTGGCCCTTGGTCGCATTTCTTATACTTGTGGGCTTCCTGTATGTGGGGTTGGGTTTAAACCCGCATGAAGTCCCCTCGCCCTTGATCGGAAAACCTGCACCGGCCTTTACCTTGCCCCAACTCAAAGAACCCGGCAAACAGTTTTCTGCTGATGCGATGAAGGGTAAAGTTTGGCTCCTCAATGTTTGGTCATCCTGGTGTGTTTCGTGCCGTGAAGAGCATCCGCTGCTGGTCGAATTGGCACAGCAAAATATTGTGCCGATTTATGGGCTGGATTACAAAGACAAACGCGAAGACGGTTTGGGTTGGCTGGATCGTGGCGGTAACCCCTACGTCTTGAGTGCCTCAGACATTGAAGGCCGCGTCGGTATCGACTACGGTGTGTATGGTGTACCTGAAACGTATGTCATCGATAAAGAGGGAATCATCCGCTACAAGGAAATCGGCCCGGTCACCCCGCAGAGCTTACAGAACAAAATCCTGCCACTGGTTGCGCAACTACAATCCAAATGAAAAAATTATTAATACTCCTCCTGTGTCTGTTGCCTATTTGCGCCTTTGCGGGCGAGGCTAAAGATATTGCCGAAGATCCTGTTGTTGAAAAACGCATGGTTGCCCTGGCAGAAAATTTGCGTTGTCTGGTGTGTCAAAATGAATCTCTTGCCAGTTCTCATGCCGAACTAGCGGAAGACTTGCGCAAAGAAGTTCGCGAGATGATCAGAAAAGGGATGGATGACAAGCAGATCACTGCCTATCTGGTCGCACGCTATGGTGATTTCGTTCTGTATAAACCACCTGTGAAAAGTTATACCATCCTGCTCTGGTTTGGACCTTTCGCCTTATTACTGCTGGGTGTGTGGGGGTTATTCTTCCAATTACGCAAACGGCGACTTAGCCCTCCCGAAGCTGAACTATCTCCCGAAGCCGAACAACGCGCGGCCGCCTTACTTAACGAAAATAAAGAAAATCAAGCATGACTACGTTCTGGATTATATGTGCGCTACTTTTAGTAGTCGCAGTGCTGTTTATGGTGTTGCCATTATGGCGCAAGTCGGTCAAAGAAAACCAGGTGTTGCGCGATGTTGCGAATCTGGAAATATTTCGTGACCAAATTGCCGAAATGGATGCCGACTTGCGTAACGGTCTGCTTACGCATGAGTTGCACGAACAGGGTAAACGAGAATTGCAAACCCGTTTGCTGGAAGAGGTTCAAACCACGTGTCAGGAAACCCGAACCTTGGCCAGAAATCCGCACAAGGCGGTAGCAATCGCTTTGGCGGTTTTTGTCCCGTTGATTGCAGTTGGTTTGTATTTGAAAATAGGCAACCCGAATGCGTTTCTGGCTCCGTCAGAACAATCCAATGCAGGAGGGTTTGCCACTGCGAAATCTGAAGCAGCACTCAAGCAACTGGAAGATAAAGTCGCACAAAACCCCCAGGACACGGAGAGCATGGGAATGCTGGCTCGCACCTATGCTGAACAGGAGCGTTTCGTGGATGCAGTAAAGGTATACAGCAAGCTGACTCAAATCATCCCCAATGATGCCCAGTTGTGGGCAGACTTTGCCGATGCGCTGGCAATGACCAACGGACAAAGTCTGGCGGGACATCCTACCCTTTTGATAAATAAGGCACTGGCTTTGAATCCAAAAAATCCGAAAGCGTTGGCGCTGGCAGGGTCAGCTGCAATGGGTCGTGGAGAATTTGCTGCTGCCATCAAATATTGGGATGACCTGATTAAAATGTTACCGGAAAATTCCGATGACGCAAAAATGATCAATAACGGTATACAGCAAGCTCGCGCGGCTATTGCTCAAGGCAAAGGCGTAATCACAGGTATGCCTCCTTCTGCCACGGCGAATAGTGCCCAACCTGCAGGAAGTGAAGAGTCTAATCCCACAGCCAGCGGAAAGGAAGGTATTACCGGCACGGTCACCCTGACTTCTGCGATGAAGTCAAATGCCAACCCAGATGATACCGTGTTTATTTTGGCGCGTGCCACAGAAGGCCCTCCCATGCCGCTTGCAGTGATGCGCAAGCAGGTTAGAGATTTGCCTTTGCAATTTACCCTGGATGACAGCATGGCAATGGCCCCGCAAATGAAAATTTCCAATTTTGATAAAGTGATGGTGGTCGCTCGTATTTCTAAATCGGGTCAACCGATGCCGCAATCAGGTGATGTACAGGGTATGAGTCAGCCTATTAAGCCCGGCACGCATGGGGTGAAGATCAGTATTGACACTTTGGTGAAATAGATCGGTCATAGGTAACTTATCATGATGACATGAAGCTGAATATTGGATGCGTCCCTACGGGTATCGTTGAGTAAATTGAAAGACATCGTGGTAGGTTTGCCTATAACCGTCTCTGATTGCTGAGTTTTCTAAATAAAGTACGTTCACTGACTCCCAAATGCTCTGCAAGCTCCTTTTTGTCCAAGCCTGAATGTCGTACTTGCCATTCAAGATAACTAAGCTCCATTTCTTCAAGCGTTATTATTTTTCTGTAAGTTTGTACGTTGTTTAAATCCTTAAGGCCTTCTTCACATAAATCTGGAAAATGCTCAGGTAATAAAACATTGCCATCAACAAGCAAACTGGCTCGCTCAATCATATTACGTAGCTCTCTGATATTTCCCGGAAAATTATATTGAGACAGGTACATCAATACAGCCGGGTGTAACGAAAGCGATCGATTCGAGCTGACGCGTTTTATTAATACATCAATCAGTAAGGGAATATCCTCCATGCGCTCTCTAAGTGGAGGCAACAAAATTGGAAAGGTGTTGATCCGGTAAAATAAGTCTTGACGGAATCTACCTTCTGCTACCATCAATTTGAGGTCACGGTGGGTTGCTGAAATTAGTCGAAAGTCTGAACGCAATGGTTCTATTCCACCAACTCGGCGGTATGTTCCAGTCTCAAGCAGGCGTAGCAGCTTTACTTGCATACTGAGTGGTATGTCGCCAACTTCATCTAAAAATAATGTCCCACCTTTGGCGGCTTCCACCAGGCCACGTTTACGCTGATTTGCCCCACTGAATGCTCCTTTTTCATAACCGAAAAGTTCGCTCTCGAAAAGATTTTCCGGTAGGCTTGAGCAGTCAACAGTAACAAATGGTTCTGAAGCTCGCTGGCTTACACTGTGAACAGCATGTGCGACTAGTTCTTTGCCTGTGCCTGACTCACCTAACAAGAGTATGTCAGCGCGTGATGGCGCTGCGCGCATCAGCAGCTCCAACATCCGTTTAAACGCAATTGAGCGTCCTACTAATTCACCCTCGGATTGGGCACTGGCTTCATTTACGGTATCGATCATCTCGATGAAATACTGAAATTCTCCATCGCTGTTGCGGATCGGTGTAAGTTCCACATCAACATGTTCGTCTCCACGAGGCGTATGGTGGATATGCAATACGCGTTGCACCCTCCCTGTTTTCAGGCTGACTTTCAATGGGCAGGACTCACCTTCTTCATCACAGGGACGAGTAAAGCCGTGGGAAATTTCATAACATTTATGCCCCGTCACAGACTGATCGCTCGCATGGTAATGCTGAAGGTAGGCGCGGTTAGCCCCTAAGATGGAATAGTCCTTGTTCAATACGATACGAGGTTCAGGTAGCGTATCAAGAAAGCTGATTAAGTGTTGCATTGATGTATCAGGCATTAAATGAACTCCTGTCAAAATTGGCAGTCTATCCCATTGTTTTATTAATTTCTAATGCCACTTATGACCATAATTTGCATGAGGGAATATTACTTCGGTAAGGAGAAAACAAAAAGATGTCAATTAAACAATATGTTGAAAATTATTTTTAAGAGTGGCGCGATTGCTGCTATTACATTAGCTTAAGAACTAAACATTGGAATGCAGATGAAATCAATTTTCGAACATCCGCTAGCCAGAAAAATTGCCCTTGTAACAGTCATCAAACTAATAGGTTTGACGGTGATCTGGTGGGTGTTTTTCAGCGAAGCCAGTGGGAGTATTAAGCTGACACCGGAGCAGGTCGGTAGCGCGATTCTGCACCCGTTGAACCACAACATCACTACGCACTGAGGAGAATGCATGATTAGCACTGAACTAGTCGACCTTTCAAGGTTGCAATTTGCGGTAACCGCCCTGTATCACTTCCTGTTTGTTCCGCTAACCTTGGGCATGACTTTTCTGCTGGTCATTATGGAAGGCTCATATTTGATAACAGGACAACAGGTTTACAAAGATATGACTCGCTTCTGGGGTAAGTTGTTTGGGATTAATTTTGCCCTAGGCGTGACTACCGGCCTGACTATGGAATTCCAGTTTGGAACTAACTGGGCGTATTACTCACACTATGTCGGTGATATTTTCGGAGCGCCTCTGGCAATTGAAGGACTGATGGCATTTTTTCTTGAATCAACCTTTGTCGGTCTGTTTTTCCTGGGCTGGGACCGCTTGAGTAAAGGCCAGCATTTTATGGTTACCGTTCTTACAGCCATCGGTTCCAATCTCTCTGCTCTTTGGATATTGATAGCCAACGGCTGGATGCAGGATCCGGTCGGTTCAGAATTCTCGTATGCCACTATGCGTATGGAACTCACCGATTTTTGGCAAGTCATTTTCAACCCAACTGCACAAGCCAAATTTGTGCACACGGTTTCTGCCGGTTATGTCACGGCTTCCATTTTTATGCTGGGTATTTCTTCCTGGTATCTGCTTAAAGGGCGTGATATTGAGTTTGCCAGGCGCTCGTTCCGCGTGGCTGCCGCGTTTGGTTTTGCTTCTTCGTTGTCAGTTATCGTTCTCGGTGATGAGTCCGGTTATACCCTTTCCGAATCCCAACAAACCAAGTTGGCGGCAATTGAGGCCATGTGGCACACCGAACCCGCACCGGCTTCTTTAACTGTATTCGCGCTTCCCAACGAACAGGAAAAACGCAACGACTTTGAGGTGCAAATTCCTTATGTGATGGGGATGATCGGTACGCGATCCTTGACTAAGGAAATTCCGGGGATCTTTGAGATCAAGGAAAAGAACCGTACCCGTATTCAATCAGGCATATTGGCGGTGACGGCGATGGAAGCTCTGCGCAAGCAAAAAAATGATGCAGCAGCCAAAGAGGTATTCGAAGCGCACAGAAAAGATTTGGGATTCGGCCTATTGCTGAAAAAATATATTGAAGATGTATCCCAGGCCACTCCTGAAATGATTCAGCAAGCGGTTGATAGTACCGTGCCGCGTGTTGCTCCTATGTTCTGGTCGTTTCGGGTAATGGCTGGACTGGGATTCTCCTTCGCTTTACTTCTCGGTCTCTCGCTGTACCACACGGTGCGTGGTACTTTCCTCAAACAGCGCTGGCTAATGCGCTGGGCGGTACTGTTTATTCCAATGCCATGGATTGCAGCGGAATTGGGCTGGTTTGTCGCGGAATATGGGCGTCAGCCCTGGACGATTTACGGTGTCCTTCCCACCCACCTTTCAGTGTCCAGTCTTTCAGTAGGCAGTTTGTACGGATCGTTAACAGGCTTCGTCTTGTTCTATACCGGATTACTGATCATTGAAATGTACTTGATGATCAAATTCGCACGGAAAGGCCCAAGCAGTTTGGGTACTGGGCGTTACCACACCGAACAACTTGCCACTATCTAAACGAGGAGATTTACATGCTGGATTATGAAACGCTGAAATTTATCTGGTGGATACTGGTAGGTGCGTTGCTACTGGGTTTTGCCATCATGGATGGTCATGATATGGGCGTGGGGACGTTACTTCCGTTCGTCGGCAAGAATGACGTGGAACGCCGAATCATCATCAACACAGTGGGCCCGCACTGGGATGGTAATCAAGTTTGGTTTATTACTGCCGGGGGAGCAATATTTGCTGCTTGGCCAATAGTCTATGCTGCCGCATTCTCCGGATTTTACTGGGCGATGCTGGCTGTATTATGGGCAATGTTTTTTCGACCTGTTGGTTTTGATTACCGCAGCAAGATCGATAATCCGACATGGCGCAATACTTGGGACTGGGGTCTGTTTATTGGAGGTATGGTGCCGCCGCTAATTTTTGGCGTGGCATTCGGGAATTTATTGCAAGGCGTACCATTTCATTTAGACGATAGCTTGCGCTTGTTCTATACCGGTACCTTCTGGCAACTGCTCAATCCTTTTGCCTTGCTTGCCGGGGTAGTCAGTTCTGCGATGATCACGTTTCACGGGGCAAACTATTTAATGATAAGGACCGAGGGAGGTATTTTCCGCCGTGCACGCACCGCATCGTTAATATTTGGTGTGATCACACTCGCAGCTTTTGCCGCAGCGGGGCTATGGATAGCCAGTAGCATACAAGGGTTTGTCATCACCAGTCTGATTGACCCCAATGCATTGCCCGATCCTCTGGACAAGACCGTGGCCATTCAAGCAGGCGCATGGCTGAAAAACTACAGCCTTTACCCGGCAACTGAACTGGTCCCAGCTGCCGGTTTCCTTGGTGGATTGCTGGCTCTGGTAGCATCATGGTTCAGAAAGCCGTTGCTGGCATTTATCAGTTCTTCAGTTTGCATGCTGGGCATTATCGGTACAGCAGGAGTTTCACTGTTCCCATTTATTATGCCATCGAGCTCAGACCCACGTTCCAGTCTGACTGTTTGGGATAGTGTTTCTTCTAAAATGACACTTGAATTGATGCTCGGTGCAACAGTCATTTTCTTGCCGCTCATCATTATCTACACAAGTTGGGCTTACAAGAAAATGTCCGGTAAGGTAACTGTTGCATTCATTAATATTAACGACAAATCGGCTTATTAAGAAAGGAAAATATTATGTGGTATTTTGCTTGGACACTTGGCGTCAGCATGGCTGTCTTGCTGGCAATCGTTAACACCATGATGTGCGACGCACAAGCTTGCGTTGTCAAGGAAGATTCGTGCGAGAAGCTCTGACGATTACTCAAAATAGCGGTGCATACGCATTTATGCCCCGCATGTTTTCCTTGTTATTGGCGATGGGGTTGTCAGGAGTAATTTTTACCTACCCCAAAGCGTTGGAACATATCAACCATGGAATACTGTCACTTATTATGCTGGGCATTTGTGCGGGATTTGTGCATGGAGTGGGGTTTATACAAAAGGATAAACTATGGCGTGTTCTTTTTGGTCCTTGGGTGGCTTGGGGATTGATGATTATGGGTTTATGGACTTTGTTGAAAAACTGATCTACATTAAATTTGACGAGAAGGATGAATTGAATTCTTGAGTTTGTGACTACGAACTTAACAAAGAGATTTATTTTTTGCAGGGTTTGCAGAATTGATCTTGCAAAGTTGCGATAACAGCAATTGACTCAGGACTGGCCAAGCTATAAAAGATGTGCTTCCCTTCACGGCGCGTGGTCACTAAACCTTCCTCGCGCAGAACGCCCAATTGCTGGGATAACGTAGGCTGAGAAATATCCAGAGACTCTTCCAGTTCCATTACGCAACTTTCACCTTCTGACAGACGGCATAAGAGCAAAAGCCGGTCTGGGTTCGCCAGTACTTTAAGAAGTCCACATGCGCGATCAATCGAGGCGCTGAGGCTCTTAAAGTCGATATTCGAATCTTTAATTCCCATTTTAGAATTCCAGTTTATCTAAATATATGCTTGACATAATACCATATAACATTATATTATTTTATATAATATAAATTATTAAAATATTAATGCCGAAATTTTCAAGTTGTGATGAAAATAATATTTACCGGAAATTGGTTTTCGGTCACTTGCAATCTTTAAAGAGGCATTAATCAAATGGAGATAAATAGGATGAGATTTTCAGACATCATAGGCATGAGTACCCTAATTTCAGTGATTTTGTTTTCCGTCGGCTCTGATGTTGATGCGCAGCCTGTTCAGAAATCATCCTCTCAGACATTTCCTTCTTCAGAAATGAGCAGCTTCGAAGGGCGGGTGGAAGCAGAACGGCAAACAGTGATTGCCGCGCAAATATCAGGTGCGATCATTGAACTTGCCATCAAGGCCGGTGATGTAGTTAAAGCAGGACAGCTTTTGATCAGAATTGATGCTCATGCCGCCACGCAGTCTGCCGTAGCAGGCAAGTCTCAGGTAATTGCAGCTCAAGCTTCTTTAGATCTGGCACGCAAGGAACTTGATAGGCAGAAACAGTTATTTAATCAAGGTTATCTCAGTCAAGCTGCACTGGATCGGGCAGAAGCCCGGTTCAAGGTCGCTGAAGCTGAAGCCCATGCTCAAATAGCTCAGGCGGGATCAGTAGAAACACAAGCTGGGTTTTATACGATTCGTGCACCTTATTCAGGGGTAATAGCTGAGCTCCCTGTATCTTTGGGTAGCATGGCGATGCCCGGTCAACCTTTAATGAGCCTATATGACCCCTCTGCAATGCGTGTGACTGCGATGGTTCCACAATCGGTAGCCAGTCATGAAATGTCACTCTCTCAAGTCAAATTGGAAATTCCCGGACAAACAGAAAATAAGACACTGATTCCCACCCGACTCAAGCTCATGCCGAGTGTCGATGCAGGATCACATACCGTGGAAATTCGCTTGGAATTACCTGCCAAACTTACGAATGTGTTGCCTGGCATGTTCGCCCGAGTATGGCTTCCAGCTAAAGAGCAGACTAGTCAAACTATTCTAATCCCCATAACAGCTCTTGTACGTAGGGCCGAACTGAACGGGGTCTATGTGCTTGATGGTAAGAATCAACCCCTGTTGCGCCAGATTCGCATCGGACGACTATCCGGTGGGCAAGTGGAAGTTCTCAGCGGACTAGGCCCGAATGAGCACGTGGTTCAAGATGCCGAATCTGCCCTTATGAATCAAACTCACTGAGGCAGGCCATGAATAAAACAATGGGTATTGCCGGCAGGCTGGCTGCATTCTTTCAAGGTGCACAGATCACCCCGCTGCTGGCACTGGTAGCTGTTTTGCTCGGGGTATTCGCGTTGCTGGTCACACCTCGCGAGGAAGAACCGCAGATCAATGTCACCATGGCTAATGTGCTGATTCCTTTTCCTGGAGCCTCCGCAAAGGATGTCGAGCAAATGGTGGCAGCTCCCGCAGAGCAGGTGCTGTCGCAGATTCAGGGAATCGAACACGTCATGTCGGTATCACGTCCCGGCATGGCGATCATTACCGTGCAATATAAAGTCGGAGTTCCCCGCATTGAAGCATTGGTTCGCCTCTATGATGTGGTTAATTCCCATGCAGATTGGCTGCCTGCCGGATTAGGCGTGCTGCCCCCCATTATCAAACCCAAAGGGATAGACGATGTTCCTATTGTTACCCTGACGCTCTACAGCAAAGAAAACGAAACAGGTGCTTATGATCTGGAGCGCGTAGCGCACAGCATCGAGTCGGATTTGAAGCGTGTTCATGGCACACGCGAGGTGGCTACAGTCGGTGGCCCGGGTCGTGCGGTGCTGGTGGAAATTGATCCGGCCCGCATGAATAATGTTGGCATGACTGTGAATGATTTACGTACAGCCTTGCAGTCGGCTAACCTTGGTTTGCCGGTCGGCGATCTACTCTCGGCCAATCACACAATCGCACTCGAAGCCGGAGATTTTTTCAAAGACGCCCAGGATATCGCCGATCTGGTCGTGGGGGTTCGTAATGGCCGCCCGGTGTACTTGCAGGAAGTTGCCAAGGTACATAACGGTTCGTTGCTGCCCAGTCGTTACGTCTGGTACGGTGAAGCGAGTCAGACAGGGGTAAAAGAGTATCCAGCGGTAACTTTGTCCGTAACAAAGAAGCCGGGCGAAAACGCCATTGATGTGGCGAATGCAGTGATGCAACGTGTTCAGACGCTCAAAAATACTGTCATACCGGCCAATGTACAACTCGCAGAAACGCGCAATTATGGTGAAACGGCGAATGACAAAGCGACCAAGCTGATTGAGAAGTTATTGTTTGCCACCACATCAGTCGTGGCGTTAGTGTTCTTGGCGCTTGGGCGGCGTGAAGCGGCCATTGTGGGATCGGTGGTCATCCTGACTCTTACGGTGACTTTGTTTGCCTCATGGGTGTGGGGGTTTACGCTGAACCGGGTCTCCCTGTTTGCCCTGATTTTTTCGATCGGCATTCTGGTGGATGATGCCATCGTGGTGGTTGAAAATATACATCGTCATCAGAAGCTGTTCCCAGGAAGATCGCTTAAAGAAATTATCCCCGGAGCAGTTGACGAGGTAGGAAGCCCGACCATCCTTGCCACACTCACCGTGATCGCTGCGCTGTTGCCGATGGCTTTTGTTTCCGGATTGATGGGGCCTTACATGAGCCCTATCCCGATCAACGCAAGCATGGGAATGTTACTCTCGCTTGCGATCGCTTTTATCGTCACACCGTGGCTTGCACGAATCTGGATGAAAATGCCTACGGTGGGTGCTGAGCCTTCTCATGCCAAAGGCATGGCTGCAAGGATTACGCCTTTGTTCGAACGCATTTTTACGCCTTTGCTGGATGATCAAACGGGGGGACGTAATCGGGGTCTGCTCGGAGTGGGCATTGCCATTTTGATTGCAATCTCTCTGGTGCTCCCCGCCACCGGACTCGTATTGCTCAAA